>Ga0187833_10000005_pt1 | contig 282537 bp, 287 predicted proteins | sample ETNtaG_37_FD_167968 | JGI IMG/M metagenome (GOLD analysis project Ga0187833, IMG submission 167968) | Marine microbial and viral communities from oxygen minimum zone, Eastern Pacific Ocean - ETNP2014_SV_400_PacBio MetaG (Illumina Assembly) | ecosystem: Environmental > Aquatic > Marine >... | reverse complement strand
CATGATGTCGGGAACAACGACTAGACCACGACTGCCTGCACCACCTACCGGTTGCACCAGCTCAGCAGCCGTACCTGAGGGCAGATGAATTCTCACTGACCCTGTCTAGCCCACCGGGACCGCCCCGGGGAATCAGCCGACCAGACCCCCTACTGGCTCGGGGGCTGACCACCCCTTTGACGGAAGAGGCCTGAGAAGGTGTCAATCGTCGGGTGTGCAAAGCCCTCGGGCACCAGCGCCGTTCCGGTCATCAACACCGTCGACATGCCCATGGTTCTGGCTGCCTCGAGCGTTGCAATCTCAGAATCGATCAGCAGCATGTTGGAAAACGACACCGCGGACATGCGGCGGAGGGCCTCGAACATGGCCTGACCCGGCTTGCGGGCCCCCACCTCGCCGCTGACCACCCAGTGGCTGATCAGACCATCCAGGTTGAACCTGTTGCGCAGCAACACGGTCCACGGCAGCACAGCGTTCGTCAGGCACGCAACCGTCATCTCCCGCTTGACCATCTGGTCGAGGAACACAGGAACATCGGGTCTCAGCCTGACACCGGACAGGTACTGCGCATCCAAGTCCGCGACATCGCCGACAACTCCGACAGCGGCCCAGAACTCCGCAGCGGAAACCTGGCCGAGGCTGGCGGCACGGTACCTGTCGGCGACCTCGCGCGGATCGGCTACGCCGCCGTGTTCCCTGACGAACGAAACGAGTAGGCCCTCCGGGTCGGTTCCACCGTCCCAGACCACCCCGATCCCGCCGAGCACAACGAGCTCAAGGCGACGTTCGCCGGTCTCTTCGGATCGGGGCGGCCTCTGCTCGATGATCTCGACCGGACGGCCACGCCTTCGCGTCGGCCTCGGTAGGTGTCGAACCCGGCGCCCGAGGGGGTTGTGGCCCAGGTGGCGGCGAACCAGCCGGAACAGGCCCAGCACAACCAGCAGCGAGGCCATCGTCAGCGACGCCCCCAACCAGAGCCGTGGGGCACGGTCGGCGAGGGAGCCGGACACGTCGACGACCGTCGATGTCGAATCTCCCAGCGCCACGGTCCACACAGCCACGCCGTCATCGACCCTGCCGACGTTGGCGACAACCTCGCCGGGCAGGGCCACGACCAGGTCCAGGCTGAACATGTCGGCAGGATCGCAGCCGACACAACCGGCCAGTTCCGCCAACTCCTCCCGGGTACGACCCAACGGCAAGCCTGACAGCGTCTCGCTGAGGGCCGGATCGCTGAAGGCCTCAAGGCCACCCGACAGGTCGACCCTTCCCGACAGGCTCCACGTCGTACGCGCGAACGACCGTTTCCTCACAAGGCCCATGTCGGTGAACACACCCGGGCCGGCTATCTCATCCAGAATCGGTGGAAGCCTGTCGGGCACCTCGAAGCCCTTGGTCGCAACCACCGACGTGAGGCCATTCTCGACCAGACGCTCCGGCCCGGCGACGTCCCACCCTGCATCCTCCAGGTCCTCGAGGCGTACCTGGTGGTCGAGTCCGCCAACTGCCTCCACCGCCTCGTCATCAAGAACCAGGGCGACCTCGACCACGCCTGAGCCGTTCTCGCCGAGGCGAACCGAGACCGTGGTATCGACACGACAGGCTGACGCCACCACCACAAGGCCCACCAGCAGCAGCACCAGCCGAAGCAGGTGGGAAACCACCCGGCCGAACCCGGGCCGCGATGGCGAGCAGAGAAGCGGCAGGGACATGGTCACGACGCTAGCCAGCGGGACACGTACGTGGGAACGGTGCGACAGCGGTGCTGTCGGCCGCTGGTCTACTCAGCGCCCTCTACGGCCATCTCGACCGTCGGTGGCTCGAAACCCTCAATGGAACGAAACACCAGCACCGGGGCATCATCGGCGGCTTCGACCTTCTCCTCGTCGGTGGCCACATCGACGATAACGATCTGGCCTGCAGTGAACTCCTTGTTCAACAGGCGTTCGCTGAGGGGATCCTCGACCAGGTGCTGGATGGCACGGCGCAACGGCCTCGCTCCCATCGTGGGGTCGTAGCCCTCGTGTGCCAGGTGGTCCTTGGCGGCATCGGTCAACTCAAGGCCCAGGCCCTGGCCGGCCAACTGCATCGACACACGACGGATCATGAGGTCGACGATGCGGGTTACCTCTGGAATGGTCAACTCGTGGAAGACGATGGTGTCGTCGATTCGGTTCAGGAACTCGGGCTTGAAGTGGTCCTTGAGAGCATCGTTCACCTTGACCTTCATGCGCTCGTAGGACACGGCCTCGTCTGACTTGGTGAAACCCAGGTTGGCCTTACGCAGGTCGGCCGTACCCAGGTTTGAGGTCATGATCAGGACGGTGTTGCGGAAGTCGACGGACCGGCCCTGCGAATCGGTGAGCCTGCCCTCTTCGAGGATCTGCAGCAGCGTGTTGAACACGTCGGGGTGGGCCTTTTCGACCTCGTCGAACAGGACCACCGAGAACGGACGGCGACGGACCGCCTCGGTCAGCTGGCCCCCCTCGTCGTAGCCGACGTAGCCGGGGGGCGAGCCCACCAGCCTGCTGACCGTGTGCTTCTCCATGTACTCGGACATGTCAAGGGCAATGAGGGCGTCTTCGTCGCCGAAGAGGAACTCGGCAAGGGTCTTGGCCAACTCGGTCTTACCGACACCGGACGGCCCGAGGAACACGAACGAACCCGATGGCCGCTTGGGATCCTTGAGGCCGGCACGCGTGCGGCGAATGGCCTGGCTGACCGCCTTGATGGAGTCCTCCTGGCCTATGACCCTCTTGTGCAGCTCGTCTTCCATTCGGAGCAGCTTCTGGGTCTCCTCCTCGGTGAGCTTGTAGACCGGGATTCCCGTCCAGAGCGAAAGAACCTCAGCAATGGCCTCCTCGTCGACCTCGTCGAACAGGTCGACGCCTGATGAACGAATCTCAGCCTCCTTGGCCTCCTTGGTGGCAAGGATCTCCTTTTCGCGGTCGCGCAGACCCCCGGCCTCCTCAAAGTCCTGGGCCTCGACAGCAGCCTTCTTCTGCATCACCACCTCGGCCAGCGCAACCTCCAGATCACGAAGGTCCTCGGGGGTGTGCATGCGCCTGATGCGCAGGCGGGAGCCGGCCTCGTCGATGAGGTCGATGGCCTTGTCGGGGAGGAAGCGGTCGGAGATGTAGCGGTCTGCCAGGTTGGCTGCCGCCACGAGGGCCTGATCGGTGATGGTCACGCGGTGGTGCGTCTCGTAGCGCTCGCGGAGACCCTTGAGGATCTCGATCGTATGGGTCACCGTGGGCTCGTCGACCTTGACCGGCTGGAAGCGCCTCTCGAGGGCGGCATCCTTCTCGAAGTGCTTGCGGTACTCGTCGAGCGTGGTGGCACCAATGGTCTGCAACTCGCCTCGGGCCAACATGGGCTTCAGGATCGAGGCGGCATCGATGGCACCCTCGGCTGCACCGGCACCGACGAGGGTGTGGATCTCGTCGATGAACAAGACGATGTCGCCACGGGTCTTGATTTCCTTGAGGACCTTCTTGAGACGTTCCTCGAAGTCACCCCGGTAGCGGCTACCCGCAACCAGTGCACCAAGGTCGAGAGTGTAGACCTGCTTGTTGGCGATGGTCTCCGGCACGTCGTCGTTGGCGATCATCTGGGCGAGGCCCTCGACAATGGCGGTCTTGCCGACGCCCGGCTCACCGATCAGCACCGGGTTGTTCTTAGTGCGACGCGACAGGATCTGCATGACGCGTTCGGTCTCGTTCACCCGTCCGATTACGGGATCAAGCTGCTTGTCGCGGGCGGACTGGGTGAGGTTGCGTCCGAACTGGTCGAGCACCAGTGAACCCGAGCCCGGGTCGCCGCTGCTGCCACCGGTGGTTGCACCGGCCTTCTCGCCAGAGCCCTGACCCGGTCCAGCACCCGAATAGCCCGACAGCAGCTGGATTACCTGCTGACGCACCCGTGACAGGTCGGCCCCCAGCTTGACGAGAACCTGGGCCGCAACGCCCTCGCCCTCGCGGATGAGCCCCAGCAGGATGTGCTCGGTTCCGATGTAGTTGTGGCCCAACTGCAGTGCCTCCCGCAGCGACAGCTCAAGCACCTTCTTGGCTCGCGGGGTGAACGGGATGTGGCCGCTGGGCGAGCTACCGCCCTGGCCGATCAGGTCCTCTACCTGGCTGCGTACGGCCTCGAGTGAGATGCCGAGGGACTCCAGGGCCTTGGCTGCAACGCCCTCGCCCTCGTGGATCAGCCCCAGCAGGATGTGCTCGGTTCCGATGTAGTTGTGATTGAGGAGGCGCGCCTCTTCCTGGGCCAGTACCACGACCCTGCGTGCCCTGTCCGTGAACCGCTCGAACAACCGGTTTCTCCTGACCTGTCTGAATCCCGTGTGAAATCGACGGACCGATGCCAACCGGGCCGCCTCAGCGGCCCATCGACACCAGGCTCGTCCACAAAGTGTACCGCTACCGGTGTGTCACCGACCGGCTGACCCCCAAGCTCAAGAAGCCGACAGTTTCGGCCAACCCGCCCCGCGCCCTATCCTCCCCGGGTGGCGAACCCGACACCCCTCCTGGACCCACCCGGCATGGCGGCCGACCTGGATCGGATTGAGGCAGGGCTCCGACACGTCGTCGAGGCCGATGACCCCTTCCTGACCGAGGTCGCCAGGCACCTCATCGACGCCGGCGGAAAGCGGATCAGACCGGCACTGGCCATTACCGCCTCGCTCGTCACGAGCACAGAACCCGGCAGCGCCACCGACGACGTCATCTCCGGTGGCGTCGCCGTGGAACTGGTGCACCAGGGCTCCCTCTACCACGACGACGTCATGGACGGCGCCGACACCAGGCGCACCGTCGAGAGCGTCAACGCCCGCTGGGGCAACCTCGAGGCCATCCTTGCCGGCGACTACCTGCTGGCACGCGCCTCCGAGATAGCCGCCAGGCTGGGCACCGAGGTGGCAGGCCTACTGGCGTCCACGATCGCCTCCCTCTGCGAAGGCCAGATCCGCGAACTACAGCATGCATTCGACGTGGACCGCTCCCGCGATGCCTACCTCACATCGATCTCCGGCAAGACCGCCGCCCTGCTCGCCACCTCGGCACACGTAGGTGCAATCGTGGCGGGCCACCCCCGCCAACTGGTCAAGGCTGTCACCGACTTCGGCTACCACTACGGAATGGCCTTCCAGGTAATCGACGACATCCTCGACGTGGTCGCCACCGACGAGCAACTGGGTAAGCCGGCAGGCAACGACCTCGTCGAAGGCGTCTACACCCTGCCGGTGATCCTGGCGCTGGGCGGCCCTTCGGGCGACAACCTGCGAGGGCTGCTGGGCGGCCCCATCGACGACGCCACCCGTGACCACGCCCGCATGATCGTGCGCTCCGACTCCGCCATTGGTGCTGCCACCCAGACCGCCGTCGACTTCACCGACCGTGCACGTGCCTCGCTTGACGACCTTCCCGACACGCCGGCCGTCTTGACGCTGCGCTCAACCTGCGACCTTCTCCTGGCACGGGTGACGGATCTGCCCGCCTGAGGAGCCGACCGGGGTCAGCCCTGTTCCGGCCTCAGCGTCGGAAACAGGATCACATCGCGGATTGCCGAAACCCCGCCAAGCAGCATCACCAGCCGGTCCACGCCGATCCCCAGGCCGCCCGTCGGAGGCAGCCCGTATTCGAGGGCACGCAGGTAGTCCTCGTCGACGACCATGGCCTCGTCGTCGCCGGCGGCTCTGTCAGCCTCCTGTGCCCCGAAGCGGGCCCTCTGCTCATCTGGATCCACCAGCTCGCTGAAGGCGTTGCAGATCTCGCGCCCGGCCACGATCCCCTCGAATCTCTCAACCAGCCCCGGGCTCGTGCGATGGTCGCGGGCCAGCGGTGAAACCTCCTTGGGATAGTCGGTCACGAACACAGGGCCCCAGAGCTCGGCTTCGGTGGTCTTCTCGTAGAGCTCCAAGATGAGCTTGCCCACACCGTGGTGGCCCTCGACGGGAATGCCACGCTCTTCGCAGTAGCCGACAAGCTCGGACCGTGGCGTGTCCATGTCGACCCGCAGCCCGCTGTGCTCCTCGAGGAGATCGAACATGGTTGCGCGCCTCCACGGTGCTGAAAGGTCCAGCTCGCGTCCGTCGTAGACAACTGAGGTGGTTCCCAGGAGTTCCTGTGCCAGGTGGGCCACGAGCTCCTCGACGAGCACCATGATGTCGCCGTAGTCCGCATACGCCTGGTAGAGCTCGAGCATCGTGAACTCGGGGTTGTGCCTCGTGGACAACCCCTCGTTGCGGAACACCCGGGCGATCTCGAACACCCGCTCAAAGCCACCCACGATGAGCCTCTTGAGATACAGCTCGGGGGCGATGCGCAGGTACAGGTCCAGGTCCAGGGCGTTGTGGTGGGTCGTGAACGGGTTTGCCGCGGCGCCACCTGGAATCGGGTGGAACACCGGGGTCTCGACTTCGATGAAGTCCTGTTCCTCGAGCCAGCGGCGCATCAACGAGACGGCCCGGCTGCGCTGGGTGAACACCCGTCGGGCCTCGTCGGTCACCCACAGGTCCACATAGCGCTGACGGAAGCGGGTGTCGGGATCGGAGATGCCGTGCCACTTGTCGGGGAACGGCAGGCGAGCCTCGGCCAGGCGCACCCACGAACCGACACGGACAGACAACTCGCCCCTCCGTGTCTTGATGACCTCTCCGGTGACCCCCAGCCAGTCACCGATGTGAAGGCTGGTGAACCCGTCGAAGTCGGGTGTTGAGGCCTGAGGGGCGAACAGCTGGATGCGGCCGGTCTGGTCGGCGAGCACCCCGAACGCCAGCTTCCCCTGGTCGCGGCGCAACATCAGGCGTCCGGCGACGGTCACCTCGACGCCGGTCTCCTCACCATCCTCGAGTTGGGCGTAGCCCTCGTGGAGTTCCGCCACCAAGGTCGTGGGCCCGAAGCGGTATGGCGTCTTGTCTTCGGCCGGAGCGGTCATTTCGGTCAGCCCTCCCGGTTCAGGTCGAAGACCAGGCGTAGCCCGTGGAGGGTCAGGAACGGCTCGACGTGTTGGATCGACGCAGCAACGGGTGAGATCAGCGAAGCCAGGCCACCGGTGGCGATGACCGTGCATTCACCCAACTCACCACGGAACCTCTCGACCATGCCGTCGATCTGGGCTGCGAAGCCGTAGACGGCTCCAGACTGCAGCGACTCGACGGTGCTCTTTCCGATGACGCTCCGCGGCTCGACCAGCTCGATTGAGCGCAGTGCAGCCGCCCGGCCGAAGAGGGCATCGAGGCTGATCTCGATTCCGGGGGCAATGGCGCCGCCGATGAACTCGCCATCGGCGGAGATCACGTCGAAGTTGTTGCCGGTGCCGAAGTCGACAACGACGCTGGGGCCCCCGTAGAGAGCGTACGCACCCACGGCGTTGGCGATCCGGTCGGCTCCGACCTCCTTGGGGTTGTCGTAGAGGATCGGCATGCCGGTTCTGACGCCTGGCTCGATAACCACGGGAACAGCACCGGTGTAGCGGTCGATCATCTCCCTGAGGCTGGCCAGCACGCGGGGCACGCCCGAGCAAACGCTCACACCACCCACGTCGAGGTCGTACCCGGCCGACCGCAGGAGGTTGCCGATCACAACGGCGTGTTCGTCGGCCGTACGGGCGTCGTCGGTGGCTATGCGCCAGTGCTCAAGGAGGCCGGCTTCGGCTGAGGATGCGTCGCCGTCGTCCTCGTAGAGGCCGATCACGGTCTGGGTGTTTCCCACGTCGATGGTCAACAGCATCGAGGGGCCTCCGGGCCCGGTTGTAGCGGTCATTGTGACAAGCCTTCCAGATCAGGGCCCAGGTCGAGGCCCACGTCGAGGGTAGGGGCCGAGTTGGTCAACACCCCACTGGAAATGCAGTCCACACCGGTCGCTGCATAGTCGGCCAGAACGTCGAGGGTAATGCCACCGGATGCCTCGAGCAGGGGCCTCTCCCCGTCCCACTCCGCTACGAGCTCGACACAGGCCCGCACCTCGCCAGGGGCCATGTTGTCGAGCAGGATAGCGTCGGCGCCCGCCACGAGCGCCTGGCCGACCTGGCCGACCTCGTCGCACTCGACATGGACTGCGCGGTCGGACCAGCGTGACCGGGCCACATTCACGGCGGACACCATGTCGGTGCCGAACAGGTGGTTGTCCTTGATCATCACCCACTCACTCAGGTTGGCCCGGTGGTTGGCACCTCCACCGGCCCGGACCGCCGCCTTCTCGAGCACCCGCAGGCCCGGCGTGGTCTTGCGGGTGTCCCAGACGACGGCACCTGCTCCTGCCACCTCAACCCAGCGGGCCACCAGCGTGGCAATGCCTGAGAGGTGGCCCACGAAGTTGAGCGCGGTCCGCTCCGCGGTGAGCACCGACGCCAGTGGACCTGTCACCGTTGCCATCACCTCACCCGCATCCAGCACGTCGCCGTCGACCCTCATCCAGTCGACACGGATGTCTGGATCAACCTGTCTGAACGCCTCGACGGCACAGTCGGAGCCGGCCAGGACGCCGGCGCTGCGCGCACCGATGGTGGCTGTCACCACGGCGCCCTCGGGCAGAAGCACCGCTGTCAGGTCACCGTCGGGCCTGAGGTCCTCGTCAAGTGCCCTCCGCACGCACTCAACCACCACCTCAGGTGGCGGTGTTGCAGAAGTTCCGCTCCGTCGACCCATGCGGGAGTCCACCAGGGCCACCCGGTCAACGGCATCAGCATCCATAGCCAACCAGCCTGCCCCCTCCCTCCGGTCATCCAACCCACCGGTCGGCCCGGTCATGCCGGTACCGCTGCCATGTTGTCGATGAGCCTCGCCCGCCCGAACCGGCACGCGACCAGTAGGCGAACCCCGGCACCGGTGATGCGGGTCGGCGTCTCGAACGTGGCCGGATCGACAACCGCCGCATAGTCCAACTCACCGGTGGCTGCGCTGCCGACCACCTCGGCCATCAACGAGACAACGGCCCCAGGATCTGTCTCTCCGCCCTCCACCACCGCTGCCCCGACCTGCAGTGCCCGGTACAGGACAGGTGCCTCACCGCGTTCAGGTGCGGTCAGGTAGACGTTGCGGCTGGACAGGGCCAGGCCGTCGTGTTCGCGGACAGTCGGGCAGCCGATCACCTCAACGGGCATTGAGTGCTCAGCCACCATCTGTCGCACCACCGCCAGTTGCTGGAAGTCCTTTTCCCCGAAGTAGGCGCGACAGGCGCCCACGACCTTGAAGAGCCTGGAAACGGCTGTGGCGACACCACCGAAGTGTGTGGGCCTGCTGGCCCCCTCATAGCGGGCTGCCAGGTCACCGACCTCCACCTCGGGCACACCGGTTCCCGGGTACATCTCCTCTACAGATGGTGAGAAGAGCAGGTCGGCGCCGTGCAGCGTGCAGACCTCAAGGTCGGCCTCCGAGTCCCCCGGATAGTCGGCCAGGTCCTCATCGGGAGCGAACTGGAGTGGGTTGACGAACAGTGACACGACGGTCAGGTCGTTCCCGGTGGCGGCGTCGATCAGCGAGGCGTGGCCGGCGTGCAGGCATCCCATCGTGGGAACAAGGCCAACCGTCTTTCCTGCAGCGCGCTCCGCATCCAACCTGGATCGCAGCCCTGCCACCGTCCGAGCCACCTCGACACCGGTCACCGGGAGGTCCGTCCAGCCAACCGGCGTGCCAGTTCCGCCACAGCCGAATACGAATCGCGTTCGGCGGGTTCCAGGGCTTCCAGATGAGCTCTGATCGTGTCCTCATCGCCTCGAGCGGCCGGCCCTGTGAGCGCACCGGCGGCACCCAACCTCCGCACGTTGTCGACCGATCCCGCTGCCAGCTGGAGGAAGGCCTCGAGGGGAACCCCGACCGACTCGGCGACCCGCTCGGCCTGGCCAAGTAGTGCCACGAGGTGGTTAGACGCGATGACCGCCGCCGCATGGTAGGCAGCCCGATCCTCGGGGGAGACGGCCACAGGCCACCCTCCGAGGTCCTCAACCAGCCGTCCTGCCAGTGGATCTCCGGCTACGGCGAACCACGCGCCGTCGAACACGGGACCGGTCCCGACGCTGTCACCTGGAAGGGAAACGAGCGGATGCAGGCTTGCCCGTCGACTGTGTGGAGCCAGTGCCTCAAGGCCCAGCACACCCGACAGGTGGGCCACCACGGTCTCCTCGACCGGGGCTACTGACGAGGCGGCGTCGGCGACCGCCCGGTCCGGCGTGGTAATCAGGAGCAGATCAACTCCGTCGGCAGCGCGATCCTGTGCATCGTGGCGTCCGACAAGGTCGACGACCGTCCATCCAGAGTCCTCCATCGCCCTGGCCATTGCCGTCCCAGCTCGGCCCGGGCCGATGATACGTGCCCGACCTGCCACGGCTCAGGCCCCGGCTGGTTCAGCGAGTGGCCCGACAGGTACCACATCGTCCCCGGCTGTTCCACCGGGGATCTCGTCGACCAGGTCAGGCGCAACATCGCGTAGCGGGACCAGCACGAAGGCCCGCTCGAACATGCGTGGATGCGGAACCGTCAGGCCCTCGTCATCAACACTCTCACCGTCAACCCAGAGGATGTCCACGTCGAGGGTCCGTGGGCCCCACCGCACCCGACGCACACGTCCCGCTTCCACCTCCAGCCCACGACAGAGTTCGAGGAGGGCCTTCGGTGACAGGTCGGTCTGCAGCCGGACCACACAGTTCAGGTAGGGGCCCTGGTCGGGACCGCCGACGGGAGCCGTCTCGTAGACGGTTGACACGTCGACCACGTCGGGCATGGCGGCAACGGCCCCACGCAGGTGTTCCCAACGGTCGCCGACATTGGAGCCGAGGCTGAGCAGCGCCCTACGGGTGGGGCCTGCACCACCGCTCATGACGGCGGATCGGGAGCCGCCTCAACCACCAGGGCCACAATGCTACGACCCGGATTGCCGAGGGGCCGGCTGAGCAACTGCTCAGTGATCGAGATTGCCCTCGGCCCTGTCGGCACGAGCCCCCGCCAGAGCAGGAAGGCCGCCATAAGGCCACATACCACGTCGTTCAACTCGTCGCGGTGCACGATGATACGACAAGCATCCTTTGTCATCTCCTGGAACCGCTCGAACACGTCCACGAGCCGCTCCAGACCGTCGTCGGCACCACTGAACGGCAACTGCACCCAGGCGACATCCAACTCGTCGTAGTTGTGGAGGTTGTGGTCACTCGCCAGCAGGGAGACGACCGTGTCGAAGTTGTTCTCGCGGATCCAGATGATCTCCTCCTGGCGCCGCACGCGTCGGTGGCTGGTGCCGAAGCCACCTGGACGCTCACAGACCGCAATCTGGTCCTGGATGATCCAGGCGAACGCCGTGGGCACAATGCCCTTGGCCCACTTACCCCTCATCGTTCCTCCCCGAGGCTGGTGGCTTCGCTCATGCAACCACCCTCGCAGCATCCAGGGTCGCTCGCACATCGTGGGCCCTGACCATGTCGACACCCCGTGCGTACGCCCACGTTGCCAGCGCCACCGATCCCTCGCGGCGGTCACCCACAGGTGTGAGCCCGTCTAACCCGTCGCTTGCAGCGGTCAGTTCTCCGAGAAACCTCTTGCGGCTCACCCCGACCACGACCGGCCATCCTGTATCGACGAGGGCATCCAGGTTCGCCAGGATCTCGAGGTTGTGTCCGGTCGTCTTGCCGAACCCGATCCCCGGGTCGATCCACACCTCCCGGACCCCGTTGTCCCTAGCCTGCTCGGCCCTGTCGATGAGGTAGTCACGTACCTCGCCAACCACGTCGTCATACCGGGGATCTTCCTGCATCGTTCTAGGGTCACCCAGCATGTGCATGGCGACCCACGCGACGCCCAAGTCTGCGGCTACCGATCCCAGGCCGGCACTCACATCGTTCACGATCGTGGCCCCGGCTGCCACAGCGGCCCTGGCGACCTCCTCGTGACGGGTGTCGATGGAGACCCTGACCTCGTCGGCCAGGCTCGCCACTACCGGAATCACCCGTCTCAACTCCTCGTCGACGCCAACGGGGTCAGCCCCGGGGCGGGTTGACTCGCCACCCACGTCGACAACGGTGGCACCCTCGTCAATGAGCCTTCTGCCGTGTTCCAGGGCAGCCGAATGGTCCAGGTAGAGACCCCCGTCCGAGAAGGAATCGGGGGTCACGTTCAGAACTCCCATCACGGCACCCACACCCCTGAATCTAACGGTGTGATCGGTGGCGCAAGGGGCCGACCGACGATGATTGTGGATCATTTCCAGTCATTCCGGATGACTCCCACCCGGAGGCGGCTACGAGGCCTCGGCCACCTCAACCCCTGAAGCCTGCTCGACGACCCTGATGTCGGGAAGGTTGCGGTAACGCTGGTCGACGTCTAGCCCGTATCCGACCACGAACTCTCCGGGAATCCTGAAGCCCTCGTAGCGCAAGATGGACTCGTCGACGCTGTGGTCCTCACGAACCAGCAGCGCACACACCTCGAGGCTTGCCGGGTTCCTGGCAAGGAGGTTACGTCGCAGGTAGTTGAGGGTCAGGCCGCTGTCGACGATGTCCTCGACGAGGATGACGTCGCGACCAGCCAGGTCCAGGTCAAGATCCTTGACTATACGCACGACACCCGAGGAGCGCGTCGAGTGTCCGTAGGAGGAAACGGCCATGAAGTCGAACTCGACGGGCAGGTCGATGACCCTGGAGAGGTCGCTCATGAACATGAACGCACCCTTGAGCACCCCCACCAGCAGGGGTGAACGACCGGCGTAGTCCACCGTGATCTCGGCCCCCAGTTGGGCCACACGTTCAGCCAACTGCTCGGCGCTGACGAGGGTTCTCCCCGGGACCAGCCCCGGTCCGGCGTCGCCCTCAAGCTGGTCGTGGCCCATGGCGAACGACCCTAGTCGGGCAGGTGGGTGAGTCGACCCGCCGACCGCTCGACGCGGTGTCCACCAACGACCTCTGCCGCGCGACGTGACCCACGGGCAACCTCGAGGACCCTGTCGACCGACGCCAGATCCGGAGGTCGACCACCCGAGCAGTCGGTCAACCATGTCCTCAGGGCCAGCCTGGCAAGGTCGTCTGAGAGACCGGAGAGAACCGAGACATCGGTCGCGTCAATTCCGTCGACGAGAGTGGAGAGGAGGCCGACAGCCTCTCGGGCCCGGTCGGCATGACGGGCGAGGAGGGGCACAGGGTCACGCCCTGAGACCTCGGCCATCAGGGGAACGATCTCATGCCTCACCCTGTTGCGGAAAAAGCGCGGGTCGTCGTTCATCGTGTCGTGAGCCGGGGTGATGCCCGCAACTGCACACACTGCGGTGGTCTCGGCCCGGCGAAGAGCCAACAGGGGCCGCCTGTCGGGATCCCCGATGCCGGCAGCGCCCTGGATCCCTGCACCGCGGAGGATGTTCATGATCACGGTCTCGGCCTGGTCATCGGCGGTGTGGCCTGTGAGAACCCCGGCCGGCAGGACGACGATGCGTGCCTCACGGGCACGCGCCTCCAGGTTCGGGCCGTGTTCGACAGGTGCCTCAACCCTCATGACGGCCGCACTGACCGAGACAGCTGTCCGGGCGACGAGTTCGCCCTCGGAAGCGGACTCGGGCCGCAACCCGTGGTCCACATGCCAGGCGGTGACGTCCAGGCCGGCCTCGACTGCCAGGACCATCAGGGCCATCGAGTCGGGGCCTCCGGAAACCGCGCAGTCGACCTGCGTACCGGGTGGGGCGAACGTGCACCGGGCCAACAGGTCCGACACGTCGAGCCCGCTCACTGTTCCGGCTCGTCGACCACACCCATGCGGGCGATCCAGACCTCTGGCGACTTGATCTCGGCCAGGTCAGGAAGGTTCGCCGGAGCTTCCCAGACGCGGTTCAACAGGGTGCTCCCTCCGGCCTCCTCGACCTTCCCGATGAATGCCTCGCCCTTGGCGTACTGAGCCAACTTGGCCTCGAGCCCCACGAGTTTCTGGAAGATCCTGGTAAAGCCCGAAGCCGACCGTCGCCGCTCCCGGAGGACCCTGCCGAACCGGTCAGCCCCCACGACGATTCCCTCTCCTGCCCGGTCCATGGTCACGTCGCCGTGGCCCTCCAGCAGGCTCATCAGGCCGGCAATGTCATCAAGGGCCTCTTGTTGTTCCGGTGAGGCGATCGCCGTCAGCACGCCTCCGCCGATGTCGGAACCGTTGCGGCGTCCCTCCACCAGGGACCTGAGGGAGTCGAGCAGGTGGGTCGGCTCTACGTCGGAGTCCTCGAGGAGGGACCTCACAAGACTCAGGTAGTGCTCCCTCATCCACGGCACTCCGGTGAACTGCGCCCTGTGGGTCACCTCGTGGAGAGCCAGCCACAACCTGAACTGGTGCGGGTCAAAGGCGTAGCGACGTTCAAGGGCAACTAGGTTGGGACCCACGTAGTAGACGAGGTCCTGGTCCTCGGCGGCCTCGTCCTCGAGCACCAACAGGTCGTACTGGCCCAGAACCCGTATTGACATCCACCCCAGAACAGCCCCCAACTCGATACCAGCCACCCGGCTTGTCAGCGGCGTGAGCGAGGTGGAGGAGCGTTCGGCCATCTTGTCCAGCAGGGGTCGCAGCAACCGCTGCAACGACGCCAGGTTGGCTCGGATCCAGTCGTCCCTGTCGACCACACGCGCCCGGGCCTCGCCATGCAGGGCTCTCAACCCGGTAGTTTCGGCAACCAGCCCCTCGGCCCTCGCCGTATGGACGTCGAACTCCTCGACGAGACCATCGAGGTGGTGGGTTCCGCCAAAGGGTGCCCTGGCGGCGATACGGGTTGCTACCTGTTCCGCCACATCCCAGTCAATGACCGACGGCAACCGGTCAGAGATGCCGGCGGACGGCACACCGGCCGCCACGGTCAGGCCTTCAGCGCTTTGGATAGCGGGTCGCTGACACCTTCTGCAGGTATCCGACCAGGGTGGCGATGCAGAGCAGAATGCCACCGCCTACGAGGGGCACTGCCAGCCAGTAGTGCCAGATGACGCCAGCTAGAAGGTTCATGGTTCGCATCCTATGAGTTGGAACGGTCGGCACGGACAACTGCCGACGAAACGGTTACGGACACGGTCGATTCAACCGACCGCCACGAGCCCGCGCGGGGATTCGAACCCCGGACCTGCTCATTACGAGTGAGCCGCTCTTCCGACTGAGCTACACGGGCAGATCCCACCGTGAGGAGGGATGCGATCGGCAAGCGTACTGGAGCCACCTGGTGCTCGGGCCCACTGCCCTGAGGTCGGGCATCAGGGTCGGACGAGGGGGGCCCAGGCCAACAGCAGCCGCTTCTCTCCCTTCTTCGGGAACCGGACCACGGCCTCGGCCCGGTCGCCGGCGCCGCTCACCGATACGACGACGCCGTCACCCCACGCCGAATGGACCACATCATCACCGGCCTGGAGGCCGAGGTCGTGGGCGCCCGTCGAGGATGACCCGGCTGACCTGGAACCCGTCCCTCTGCCGAAGATCATGCCACCGGACTCGTCGCCGTCCTTGTCTCTCACGTCATCAGGCGTCCGGGTGGGGCCGAACCAGCTGCGATCCTCGGAACCACCGTTTCGACGCGAGCCCGTTCCCCAACCCGACGATCTGTTGTTTGAGCCTGCAGACCTTCCACCGTCGACCTCCTTCACGAGACCTTCAGGTATCTCCTCAAGGAACCTGCTCGGCGGGTTGTACTGGGTCTGGCCGTGCAGCATCCGACACCAGGCATGGCTGAGGTGGAGTCGCTGTCGGGCCCGGGTGATGCCCACATAGGCGAGGCGCCTCTCCTCCTCGAGCTGGTCGGGATCACCCAGGGACCGCATGTGTGGGAAGACGCCGTCCTCCATGCCGATGATGAACACCACCGGGTACTCGAGGCCCTTGGCGGCGTGCAGCGTCATCAGGACGACCTCGCCGTCGGCAGGCGCTCTCGTACCTGACCCACCACCGTCGGGTTCATCGGCCGAATCTGGAAGATCGTCGGTGTCGGCGACCAGCCCGACCTGTTCCAGGAAGTCGGCCACGTCGTCGAAATCCCTCGCCACCCCAACCAGTTCAGCCAGGTTCTCGAGCCTTCCGTCGGCCTCGACCGAGTGCTCGGCCGCCAGTTCGTCAAGGTACCCGGAGCCCGCAAGTGCAGCTTCGAGAACCGCCGCGGGCCCGTCATCGATATGGTCGACCAAGGTCTCGTGCAGGTCCAGGAACGAACGGATACCTCCAACGGCACGACCGGACACGCCTGCCTCAGAACACCGGTAGAGCGCCTCGAGGAACCCGCATCCCGTCACCTCGGCCAGGGCGTCGATGCGTCGTACCGAGGTGTCACCAACCCCCCTCTTGGGAACGTTCAGTACCCGCTTGGCCGCCACCTCGTCGGCGGGGTTGGCGGCCAGCTTGAGGTAGGCCATTGCGTCGCGGACCTCACGCCTCTCATAGAAGCGGGTACCACCGACGACCATGTAGGGAACCCCGCTGCGAACTAGCCGTTCCTCGACCACCCTGCTCTGGGCGTTGGTCCGGTAGAAGACAGCCATGTCCGACCAGCGGAAACCACCACCGGAACAGAGTGCCTTGATGCGTTCAACCACCCAGCGCGCCTCGTCCTCCTCATCGCCGGCCTTGTAGGCCAGGATTGACTCACCGGGCCCGGTGTCGGTCCAGAGTTCCTTGGGCATGCGGCCGGCGTTCCTGGTGATCACAGCGTTGGCGGCATCCAGGATCGTCTGGGTGGAGCGGTAGTTCTGGTCAAGCACCACAACGGTGGCATCGGGGAAGGCGGTCTCGAAGTCCAGGATATTGCGGATGTCAGCTCCGCGGAACCTGTAGATGGACTGGTCGCTGTCACCCACCACGAACAGGTTCCGGTGCTCCTCAGCCAGCAACATCACCAGTTCGTTCTGGACCCGGTTGGTGTCCTGGTACTCGTCGACCAGGACGTGCTGGAACCGCCTGCGGTGCTGGTCCAGGACATCGGGGTTGGAGCGCAGTAGGTGGACCGTGTTGGCCAGCAGGTCGTCGAAGTCCATGGCGCCGGCTCGCTGGAGCCGCTTCTGGTACTCGATGAACACCTCGGCAATCCTCTGCTCGAACGGGCCGGTCGCCCTCTCTGTGTAGGCCGACGAGCCGACACCCTCGTTCTTGGAGGCAGAGATGGATGCATGGATCGCCCGGGCGGGGAACCGCTTGTTGTCGAGGTTCAGGTCACGGATGACGTAGCCGGTCAGACGGACGGCATCGCCCTGGTCGTAGATGCTGAACCGTGACGGGAACCCGATGTGTTCGGCGTCAGAGCGCAGCATTCGCACACACGCCGAGTGGAATGTCGACACCCACATCCGGTGGGCGACAGGACCAACGAGGGCCGCCACCCTCTCCTTCATCTCAGCGGCGGCCTTGTTAGTGAACGTGATGGCCAGGATCCCGAAGGGCGAGACATTCCTCTCGGCGATCAGATGGGCCACCCGCTTGGTGAGGACACGGGTCTTGCCGGACCCTGCACCGGCCACCACGAGCAGGGGACCCGTGGGATGGGTCACGGCATCGAGTTGGGCCGGGTTGAGGCCCGTCTCGTGGGTTTCTGGATCGGCTGGGGCCATCGGCGCCACCCTACCGCTGGGGTGTGACCGGCTCCCTTGCTCCGACCAGCCTTTGGATAGTGTTGCCGGCCATGACCAGACCCTTCCGCTTCAGCATCCAGGCGTCGGTTCCAAGGCCGGCTGCCGAATGGCGCGAGTTGGGCCGACGCGCCGAAGACCTCGGCTACTCGGCCGTCTCGGTTTCCGACCACCTTGACACCGAGATGGCCCCACTGATCGCCCTGGCCGTCACCGCCGAGGCGACCCACAACCTGCGCCTCACGACCCTTGTGCTGTCAAACGACTTCCGTCACCCGGCCTTTCTGGCAAAGCAGGCTGCCACCCTCGACCTGTTGTCCGACGGTCGCCTCGAACTCGGGGTGGGCGCCGGCTGGAAGACATCCGACTACGAGCAGTCGGGAATCCCCCTGGACCGTCCCGGCATACGAATCGAGAGGCTTGCCGAGGCCATCGCCGTACTCAAGGGATGCTTCACGGACGGCCCGTTCGACTTCGACGGCGAGCACTACACGATCCGCGGCCTCGACGGCCAGCCTGCCTGCGTCCAGCGGCCACACCCCCCGATCCTGCTGGCCGGAGGCGGCCAGCGAATGCTCACCCTCGCTGCACACCAGGCCGACATCGTGGGCCTCAACGCCAGCCTCCACGCCGGCGTGATCGACCACAACGCAGGACCATCGGCCACGACGGCTGCTACAGACCAGAAACTGCAATGGATCAGAGAGGCCGCCGGAGACCGGTTCAGCCAGATCGAACTCCAGACCCGCGTCCACCTTGCCTTGATCACAGACGACCCGGAGGGAATCGCCGACCTGATGGCCCCGGCCCTCGGCATCTCCCCCGAGGAGGCGCTGGCTTCTCCGCACGTCCTTGTCGGCTCGGAGGGTCAGTGTGTCGAGACCCTGCTGGCCTGGCGAGAGCGCTGGGGCCTCACCTACATAGGCATGAACGAGGACTCCATGGTCGAGTTCGGGCCGGTGGTCGAGGCCCTCACAGGGGTCTGACCCACTCGGGAGGCTTCAGCCTGAACGGCCCAGCAGCGCCAGCAGGCGCACCCCCGCCGGAGCATCCTCGGGTGGCATGACCGGTTCGGCGAAGTGGCCGCTCATCGCCCCCGTGCCGGCCACCGGTCGCCAGAAGTCGAGGCACCTCTCGGCAAGAGAGACGGGAAGTTCCACCTGACGGCCACACGCCGTAGCCAGGTCCCAGCCGTGGATCAGGTTGTCGGTTGCCCTGAAGCCCAAGATGACCGTGCCGATGAAGTCGCCAGAGGGGTGGCTGTGGGAGCGGTCCAGCACATCGCCGACCGACGCCGCCTCTAGAGCAGCCACAGCCGTGCCCCTCCAGGTCGCCATTGGGTTTGGGCCCAGCACCGAGGTGTCCACCTCGGGGGCCCTGGCAACCTCGCCGCCGTTGAACAGATCCACGACCATCGCCTCGCCCAGCACCACGTGGGCCACGAGGGAGCGGACATCCCACCCATCACATCGCGTAGCGGCATCCCAGTCGTCATCGCCAACCAACGAGAGTTGCTCACCGAAGAAGGCGCACGCCGTCGTGTAAGCCGCAAGGCTATCCACGGCCACCGGCGACGCAGCCGCGCCGGCGGGGCCGTCGCCTACTCCCACTCGATCGTTCCCGGGGGCTTTGAGGTGATGTCGTAGGCGACCCTGTTGACGCCGTCCACCTCGTTGATGATACGACTCGACATGGTCTCGAGCAGGTCGTATGGGAGGCGTGCCCAGTCGGCGGTCATTGCATCCTCGCTGGAAACGGCCCGGATGATCACCGGGCGGGCGTAGGTGCGCTCATCGCCCATAACACCCACGGACCGGATGTCGGGCAGCACTGCGAAGGCCTGCCAGATCTCACGCTCGAGGCCCGCACTGTGCAACTCCTCACGGACGATCAGGTCGGCTGCCTGGAGCACTCCGACGGTTTCAGGGGTCACCTCGCCGATGATGCGCACCCCGAGTCCGGGGCCCGGAAACGGCTGGCGCATGACGATCTCGTCGGGCAGACCCAGCTGGCTGCCCACCGACCGGACCTCGTCTTTGAACAGGTTCCTCAGGGGCTCCACCAACTCGAAGCCCATGTCATCTGGTAGGCCTCCCACGTTGTGATGGCTCTTGATCTTGGCGGCATGGCCGATACCCGACTCGATGACGTCGGGGTAGAGCGTGCCCTGCACCAGGAAGCGTGCATCATCGATGCCCCCCGCAGCCCCCTCGAAGATGCGGATGAACAGCTCGCCGATTACCTTCCGCTTCGCCTCTGGCTCGGTGACTCCGACCAGACCCTCAAAGAACCGGTCGGCCGCCCGAATGTGGATCAACTCGATCCCCTGGGTCTTCTGAAAGGTCTCGACGACCTGCTTGCCCTCACCGGCCCGCATCAACCCGGTGTCAACGAACACGCAGGTCAACTGGTGGCCGATCGCCTCATGGACGAGCGCTGCGGCCACGGCCGAGTCGACCCCGCCTGAGAGGCCACAGATGGCCCTACCGGTACCCACCTGCTCGCGGATGGCGGTCACAGACGATCCGATGATGGAGCCCATGTTCCAGTCGCCGGCGCAGCCGCACACCTCGTGGACGAACCGAGCCAGAAGGTCCTGCCCACACGGCGTGTGGTGCACCTCGGGATGGAACTGGACCCCGTAGAAACCGTGCTCGGGGGCCTCGAAAACAGCCACGGGAGCGTCGGGGGAGGACGCAGTGACCGCGGCGCCGTCGGGTGCGGCTGTGATGGCGTCGAAGTGGCTCATCCACACCCCGTGCAACCCGCTTCCGGCATCAACAAGCAGCACCCCGGGATCTGTGACGGTCATGTCGGTTCGGCCGTACTCGCCCCGCTCGTTGCGCCCCACCGTGCCGCCCCTCTGGTGGGCAATCAGTTGCGCCCCGTAACAGATGCCGAGAATCGGAACCCCGAGGTCGTAGACACCGGGATCTATCCGGGGCGCCCCCTCGACGTGCACCGAGGTGGGGCCACCGGAAAAGATGACTCCCGAAGGCCTGAGGGCCGCAAGGTCGGCTGCCGAGATGTCATGCGGAACGATCTCGCTGAACACGTTCGCCTCGCGCACCCGCCGGGCTATCAACTGCGCGTACTGGGCGCCGAAGTCGACCACCAGGATGCGGTCGGTCGCCGCAGCGGCACCGCCTATGGAGTCTGAGACCCCTGTCATGGACCGGTGCTCATGGCGTCAGGGTCAGTGCCCCATCCCCACACCCTGGGACTTCTGCAGCGACTTGCCCTCGGTCTGGAGCGCAGGCGCCACCATCACCTCGGCCTTCTGGAACTCCTTGATGTCGAGGTAGCCGCAGGTGGCCATCGAGGTCCGCAGGCCACCGAACAGGTTCAGGCGACCGTCGTTCTCCCTGGCTGGGCCGAGGAGGATCTCGCTGAGCGTGCCCCTCGTGTCGGTCTTGACGCGGGCACCCCTGGGCAGGGTCGGGTGGAACGTGGCCATTCCCCAGTGGTAGCCACGGCCCGGCGCCTCGGAGGCGGCCGCCAGGGGGGATCCGACCATGACGGCGTCGGCGCCACAGACGATTGCCTTGGAGATGTCACCACCGGTGGCCATACCGCCATCGGCGATCACATGGCAGTAGACGCCGGTCTCGTCGAGGTGGCGCATCCGTGCTGCCCGGACATCGGCTATTGCCGTTGCCTGTGGCACGCCAAGGCCGAGTACGCCCCGGGTTGTGCAGGCGTGACCCGGGCCGACGCCGACGAGGATACCGGCAGCACCGGTTCGCATCAGGTGCAGGCCCGCCTTGTACGTGGCACAACCGCCGACGATCACCGGAATGTCGAGCTTGCGGATGAAGGTCTTCAGGTTCAGAGGCTCGACCGTGGTCGACACGTGCTCTGCGGACACGACCGTTCCCTGGATGACCAGGATGTCGAGCTCACCGGCCAGGATGTGGTCAAGATATGCCTCGGTCCGCTGAGGGGTGACCGACGCACAAGCAACGACCCCGGCCTCCCGGATCTCCCTGATCCGGGCGGTGATCAGTTCGGGCTTCACGGGTGCCTGGTAGAGCTCCTGCATCCGCTGGGTTGCCTGCTCGACGGAAAGCGAGGCGATCTCGGCGAGCACGGCATCGGCGTCCTCGTAGCGGGTCCACAGGCCCTCAAGGTTGAGCACACCCACACCCCCCAGGCGGCCCACCTCGATGGCCGTGGCGGGGCTGACCACGCCATCCATCGCCGATGCCATCAGGGGCAGGTCGAACCGGTAGGCGTCAATCTGCCAGCTGATGTCGACGTCCTCAGGGTCTCGGGTACGCCTACTGGGCACGATCGCGATGTCGTCAAAGCCGTACGCCCGACGTCCACTCTTGCCCATACCGATCTCAATCTCAGCCACGGCTCACCGGCCCTTCCTCCGCCAGGTGGAAAGAGAAGACCTTAGCGGCCAATGACCCACGTCAGAGGCGCCGACAGAAGCGACGAAACGCCCCTCTCAGGCCAGATCGTCGAGCAGGTCGGCCAGCCGCCCGACATGGTCCGAGGTGGTCCGGCTACCGCCGACCGCCACCCGAAGGACGTACCGGTCAGACAGCCTGGTATGGGTCAACAGGACCTCTCCGGTGGCGTTTAGGGCAGTCAGGAGGTTCTCCCCGGCGACATCGCCGTCCACGTGCCTGAAGCAGACCAGCGCCAGCGACACCGGAGTAGCCAACTCCAGTCGTGGGTTCGCTGAGATGCGCCCAGCCAGTTCCGAGGCCGCCTCGACGTGGTGGTGGATGTGGGCACGCAGGCCCTCGACCCCGTAGCTACGCAGCACGAACCAGAGCTTCAGGGACCGGAACCGGCGACCAAGGGGAACCTGCCAGTCCCGGTAGTCGATGACCTCTCCCGAGTCGCTGGCGGTATTGCGCAGGTACTCGGGAACCACCGACAACGAGTCGAGCAGGGGTTTCCTGTCGGCTACGAAGAAGGCGCTGCAGTCAAAGTTTGTGAGCATCCACTTGTGCGGGTTGAACACATAGCTGTCAGCATGCTCGAGCCCGGCCAGGATCCAGCGGTATTCGGGACAGACGGCTGCTGAGCCGGCCCATGCAGCATCCACGTGCAACCACGCACCGGCACCGGCGGCCACCTCGGCGATCTCTGGAAGCGGATCAAACGCGCCTGACGACGTCGTGCCGACGGTAGCCACGACGAGACACGGAATCAGGCCATCGGCCAGGTCGGCCTTGACAGCGGCACGGAGGGCTGAGGGGTCCATGGCGTAGTCACCGTCGGTGTCGATGGCCCGCAGCTGGTGGGCTCCGAACCCGGCGACCCGCACGTCCTTCTCGATCGAGGAGTGCGACTGGCTGGAGGTGTACACACGCAGGTCCGCCAGAACCGCCGCACCGCCGGCCCGATCGCGTGCAGCCAACACGGCACAGAGTGACGCCGACGAGGCAGAGTCCTGGATCACGCCACCCCCCGGACCGTCTGACCTGAACCGGTCGGGCAGACCACAGATGTCGACCAGAAGGTCCAGGACATGAATCTCCAATTCCGTGCACGCGGGGCTGGTCGACCAGAGCATTCCCTGAATCCCGAAGCCTGCGGAGATCAACTCGCCCAGCACCGCCGGGGCCGACGAGTTCCCGGGGAAGTAGCCGAAAAAGCCGGGATGCTGCCAGTGTGTGATGCCCGGAGCGATCAGGCGGTCCACGTCGGCCAGCACGTCCTCGATCGGTTCTCCGACCTCGGGAACAGCGTCTGGAAGGGATGCGCGGATCTGGCCCGGCTCCACGGCCGGAAACACGGGTTGGTCCTCTATGCCGGCCAGGTAATCCACGATCCAATCGATGGTGACGTAGCCCGCCTCGCGGAACTCCTCGGGGGTGAGATGATGTGGTGGCTCAGTGAGCACGGTTGCCCACCCCGGTCGAAAGCGGCCCTGGGAACATCGTCGGACCCTACCGCTGCCGGTCCTCTATGCCCAGACCGATACAGAGCAGTTGGCGCAGCATCGCGGCCGTGGCCCCCCAGACCGTGTCACCGGCCAGCTCGAAGAACGTGACAGTCCTGACGTTCCCGTCGATGGGCCAGAACTCCTCGCTGAACACGCCGTCACCGAGCAGATCAATGAGGGGCACGTGCAGGATCAGCTCGACCTCGGAGGGGTCGGGCACCAGTTCGGGAATGTCGGTGAGTTCGGCCACGTAGGTGTGGATCCAACTGCGGCTTCCCACGGTCATCCACCTGTCCAACTCACCCAGCCGGGCCGGGAGGGAAGGGTCGAGGCCGATCTCCTCGTGTGCCTCCCGGAGGGCGGTAGTCCAGTGGTCGGTGTCGTCGACATCATGACCACCCCCCGGAAAGCTCACCTCGTGGCCGTGCGCCCGGAGGCCGGGTGATCGCCGAGTGAGCACGACGGTTGCAGCACCGTTGGACTCGTAGAGGGGCACCAGCACGGCCGAGGTCCGTTCAGGTGCCGGAGCCTCGGGGCGGTCCACCGGTAACGGCTCGTGGCGGGCCAGAGCCAGCGCCAGATCCGTGATCGTGGGTGCCACGTGAGCCAGGTCGGCCCACGGCGACGGTCCACCCTCGGTCCAGCCGTCAGGGCGCCGGATCACCTGGGGCCCCCGGCCGGGGCGCCTGTTCACCACGCTGTCGGATCCGTCAGGCCAACGTCGCTGTCCACCGGGGGTTCCATGTACCGAGGGTACCGGGGTCGCCCAAAACGCCGGGAGCCGGGCCCTGCGGCCCGGCTCCCGGTCGAACTGTCCCGAGGGACCGTTACATCATTCCACCCATACCGCCCATGCCGCCCATGGGATCCATGCCACCGCCAGCCGGCATCGCTGCCGCAGGTTCGGGCTTGTCGGCGACGAGCGCCTCTGTGGTCAGGAGCAGCGCAGCGATGGACGCCGCGTTCTGCAGTGCCGCACGGGTCACCTTGGCTGGATCCAGGATGCCTGCGGCAACCAGATCCTCCAGCTCGCCGGTCAGGGCGTTGAGGCCGGTCGTGCCCGAGGCCTGCTCGACCTCGCGGACCATGATGGATCCCTCGAGGCCGGCGTTGTCGGCAATCAGCCGTGTCGGAGCCACCAGAGCGGTGTGCAGGATGCGGGCACCTGTCTCCTCATCGTCTGAGAGGCTCTCAATCACCTCGGCGACAGTACCGCGTGCCCGGATGAGGGCCGTGCCGCCACCGGCGACAACCCCCTCCTCAATGGCCGCGCGGGTAGCCGAGAGGGCGTCCTCGATGCGGTGCTTCTTCTCCTTTAGCTCCACCTCGGTGGCGGCACCAACCTGGACGACGGCGACGCCACCGGCCAGCTTGGCGAGCCGCTCCTGGAGCTTCTCGCTGTCCCAGTCGGAGTCCGTCTCTTCGATCTCACGCTTGATCTGGGTGATGCGGGCATCTACCTCGGCTACATCGCCTGCACCCTCGATGATCGTAGTATCGTCCTTGGTGATCACGACCTTGCGGGCGGTGCCCATCATGTCGAGGGTCACGCCGTCGAGCTTCAGGCCGACCTCTTCGGCAACCACCTGGCCGCCGGTGAGGATCGCCATGTCCTGGAGCATCGCCTTGCGACGCTCACCGAACCCGGGAGCCTTCACCGACACCGAGTTGAAGGTGCCGCGGATCTTGTTGACCACCAGGGTGGCCAGGGCCTCGCCCTCGACATCCTCGGCGACGATCAGAAGCGGACGACCAGCCTGCATGACCTTCTCGAGCACCGGCAGCATGTCCTGGACAGAGCTGATCTTGCCCTGGTTGAACAGGATGTACGGATCCTCGAGGATGGCCTCCTGGCGCTCGGGATCAGTCACGAAGTAGGGCGACATGTAGCCCTTGTCGAACTGCATGCCCTCTACGAAGTCAAGGTCCATGCCGAAGGTGTTGGACTCCTCGACGGTCACGACGCCGTCCTTGCCGACCTTGTCGATGGCATCGGCGATGACGGACCCGATCGCCTCGTCGGCGGCCGAAATGGCTGCCACGTTGGCGATCTGCTCCTTGGAGTCGTCGACCTGCACGGCCTGCTCGGCGATGGAGTCGACGGCCGCACGGGTCGCCTTCTCGATGCCGCGCTTGAGGCCCATCGGGTTGGCACCAGCGGTCACGTTGCGCAGGCCCTCGCGGACCAGTGCCTGTGCCAGCACCGTGGCCGTCGTGGTTCCGTCGCCGGCGACGTCGTTGGTCTTGGTAGCGACCTCCTTCACCAGCTGGGCACCCATGTTCTCAAAGATGTCCTCCAACTCGACCTCACGGGCGATGGAAACGCCATCGTTGGTGATGGTCGGTGCACCGAACTTCTTGTCGAGCACCACGTTGCGACCGCGCGGGCCGAGGGTCACCTTCACTGCGTCGGCCAGTTTGTTCACGCCGGCCTCGAGGCCGCGGCGGGCCTCCTCGTCAAACTTCAGGATCTTTGACATGGGCGCCTACTTGACGATTGCCAGCACGTCGCGGGCGTTGAGGATCAAGAGGTCCTCGCCGGCAACGGCGATCTCGGTGCCGCCGTACTTGCTGTAGACGACGGTGTCGCCGGTGGCTACGTCCATCGGGACGAGCTCACCGCTCTGGTCGGAACGACGACCGGGGCCGACGGCCAGGACCTCACCCTGCTGGGGCTTCTCCTTGGCTGTGTCGGGAATGACCAGGCCGCTGGCCGTGGTCTCCTCGGACTCGCTGGGGCGGACCACAATGCGGTCCTCAAGTGGTTGAAGATTCATAGAAAACGCCTCCATCTGGCGGTTAGCAGTCTCCTTGGACGAGTGCTAACGATAGGGGTGGGCGGTGTGGCCCACAACGTGCCGGCCGGAGTTTCGCGAGAGTCCGCCGGAAACCGCCGGGCCGCCTAACCGATCAGGTTCAGGCCCAGGTTCGGATCGGCACCGGTGTCGAGCGGGCTGGGCCCCTCACGCCTGAACTGCCACCAACCCGCAGCAGCGACCATCGCTGCGTTGTCGGTACACATCGAAGGCGGAGGCAGAAACGCGCGCGCACCGGCACCCTCGCAGATCTCTGTGAACCGTTCCCTAAGGCGGGAGTTGGCTGCCACGCCCCCTCCCAGGCAGGCGGCCCTCACACCCGTCTCCTCGATCGCCCACCGGGCCTTGGTCACGAGGGCGTCCACCACCGCCTCCTGGAAGGAGGCAACGACATCAACTGTCGACGCATCGGGGTCGGATCGGAGGTGGTTCACGACCGCCGTCTTCAACCCGCTGAACGAGAACGCGTAGCGACGATCGCCGGAAAGGGTCGCCGGATTCTCCTGGACGAGGGCACGTGGGTAGGAATACGCCGACCGATCACCGTCCAGTGCCAGGTGGTCAACGGCCGGTCCCCCCGGGTACCCCAGGCCCAGATAGCGTGCCACCTTGTCGAAAGCCTCACCGGCGGCATCGTCGAGCGTCGACCCGAGCAGCCTGTAGCGACCGTGGTCCTCCATGACGACGAGCATGGTGTGGCCACCCGAGACCAAAAGGACGACCATCGGCATCTCCAGGTCGGGCTCCTCGAGGAGGGCGGCGTAGAGGTGGGCCTCGAGGTGGTTGACGGCCACGAAGGGGACATCCCACGAGAGCGACAGCGCCTTGGCGGCGCTCACCCCCACCAGCAGCGAACCGACCAAGCCGGGCCCGGTGGTGGCGGCTACAACCGCAAGATCGCGGCCCTCGACCCCGGCTGCAACCATCGCCTCGGCCACGACCGGAACCAACAACTCGACGTGTGCCCGGCTAGCAACTTCGGGGACCACACCTCCGTACCTGGCGTGCTGGTCAACCTGACTGCTGACGACCGATGAGCGCACCAGCCGCGCAGCCTCGACCACGGAAGCGGCGGTCTCATCACACGAGGTCTCGATTGCCAGAACCAGGTCAGACATGGTCACCACCCCCACCTGGAACCTGACGGGCCACGCAGGCCGCCTCGACCCGCTCCATGAACGACGGATCGGCGATGTCGTGCACCCACATGACAAGGGCATCCTCGTCGTTGTCGGAGTAGTAGCCGGGCCGTACACCCGACGGGGCGAACCCAAACCTGGCGTAGAGACCCCTTGCCGGAACGTTGGATGCCCTCACCTCGAGCGTCATCGCCACCAGGTCGAGCGACACCGACCGGCGGCAGAGTTCGGCCAGCAGGAGGCAACCGATCCCCGTCCCCTGAGCCGTCGGATGAACTGCCACGGTGGTGACATGACCCTCGTCGGCCACCACTGCGAGACCCGCATGGCCAACCACCTCGCCACCCGCCTCGGCGACGACATGGAACCTGGTGTCGGTTCCAAGGACCTGATCACGCAGAAAGCCGGTGGACCAGGGCCGCACGAAGACCATCTCGTCGATGGCCGTCACGGCATGAACGTCAGCCTCGCCCATCTGCCGCAGGACAACCGGGTCGCCTGCTGTGACGACACTCACGCCCCGCCCTCCCTCGTTGTCCAGTTGATCTCAGCATCGGGCCTACGCAGGTAGACCGGTTCGAGCTCCCACGGCTGCACGAACTCCTCGCGCATGACCCTGGCGTGGGCGAGCTGGGCAAGCGCTCTGGCGCTGGGGTTGGCCAGCCCCTGTTCGGCCAACTCCACCCCCCTGATGCCGGCGAACATCTCCTGGTAGCGAAGGGCCCCGTCACCGACAAGCAGGCTCCTCTCCTCGGAGGCCTCCAGTTCTGAGGCAAGGTCAGCCGGACCGCACACACGTGGGTCCACCACCCGTTGAATCCCACCGGGGACCTTTCGGAACATGGCCACGAACAACTCGCCCCTCCGTGCGTCGAGGGCGGACACGATCAGGCGGCTGGTCCAGCGGGCCGGAAATGCCAACAGGTCAAGGCTTGAGACACCAATCACCGGGATACTCAGCGCGTATGCCATCGACACGCCGGCGACAATGCCGACCCGGAGGCCCGTGTACAGGCCCGGACCCACGTCGATCGCCACGGCACCCAGGTCGGTGAGCTGGATGCCGGCCTGGCGCCGCACAAAGTCGATCTGCGGGCCCAGGGCCTCGGCGTGACGGCGGCCCTGACCTGAATGGGCCGAGGCCAGCACCCCCTCGTGACCTCCGATCGCACAGCCAACCTGGCCGCTGGCACTCTCGATGGCGAGGATCAACACGGCTCACCGCCGTTCGCCGTCAAGGCGTCCATGGCGGCAAGGGTGGCCTCACGGTCAGCCCACCCGTCACCAACCGTGCGGAGCTCGAGGAATCGGTCGTCGGGGCCGTCGCCGAGGGTCATCCGGACCTCGAGGTATCCACCGGGTAGTGCACCGGCGATGGCGTCACCCCACTCGATAACCGTCACGGACCTGTCGTCAAGCAGTTCATGGAGACCCAGGTCGCGCACCTCGTCGATGTGGACGAGTCGGTAGACGTCGAGGTGGTTCACCACGAAATCCCCCTCGTAGCGGTTGGCAAGGGTGAACGTGGGCGACGTGACCGGTGTGGTCACCCCGAGGGCCCGGCCGAGGCCCTGGGTGAATGCCGTCTTGCCCGCACCGAGGTCGCCGCACAACACGATCAGGTCGCCGGCCCTGACCAACCCGGCCAGGGAACGCGCCACGGCCATGGTCTGGCCAGCGGAGTGGGTGGCTATGACCGTCAGTGCGCTCATACCCGCTCCATCAGCATCTTCGCCCGGACCATGTCTGACCGCATCCGGGACAGGACGTCAGCGCCGCCGCGCAGGGCCGCAGCCGGGTGAAAGGTCGGCACGAGGTGCCTGTCACCGAACGGGTAGGCCCTCCCCCTCAACTTCGTGATGCCTGTGTCGGTCTCGAGAAGCAGTTTGGAGGAGAAGTTTCCGAGGGTGACGACGACCGCGGGGTCAATGGACCGGATCTGGTCACCCAGGTAGGGGCGACACGCCGCAATCTCGTCCGGCCTCGGGTCGCGGTTCTCGGGAGGCCGGCACTTGACGACGTTCGTGATGTAGCAGTCGGCACGGTCGATGCCCAGTTCCTCGTCGAGCAGGCGGTCCAGCAGCGTTCCCGACCGGCCAACGAACGGAATGCCCTGGCGGTCCTCCTCGGCACCGGGTCCCTCGCCGACGAACATCAGGTTCGCTGCAGGGTCACCCGAACCGAAGACAACACTGCTGCGACCGTCAGCGAGGCCGCACATGGTGCATGAGCCGGCCTCCACGGCCAGCAGTTCCAGAGAGGTTGACACCCCTGAAGCGTACAGACAAGGGCTGTCCCGGCCGGGCGCAACCGGCTTCAGCAGGCGTTCCTGATCGCCCTCTCCACGACAGCCACGGTCAGCACCCGCAGGATGTCGAGCTCGGGTCCACCGACGGGAACCCCACCGGTCGCGGCTGCCACCACGGCGTCACCGTCGGACCTCGTGTGAGGGGGAAAGATCGCCCGGGCCAGGCCGTCATGGGCCGACTGCGCCAGCAGCAGGCATCCGGCCTTGTCGACAGCCCCGTTTGTGACAACCACACCGATCGTCGTGTTGTCCCTGCCTCCATCGGCAAGCGAACCAGCCGCTGTCATGTCAGGCCATGAGTCAAACACGCCATCGACGACCGACTCCGGAACCGAACCGTCGTCGATGTCGCCGGCTGCGTTGACCGCCAGGACGGCCGCCACGACCAGATCGCCACGCTGGGCGGAGGCGATTCCGATTCCTCCGGGGGCTGAATGGCCCCGTCCCCGCCACGTTCCGACCGTGGCACCTGCACCGGCACCCACCCGGCCGACACCCACGTCATCTGGCACGGCCGCGAGGGCTGCCATGCGCCCCTCGGCGACACCGGGCCTGACCGAACCGTCACCCACCATGAGGTCAAAGAGGGACATCCCCACCACGATCGGCACCGGACCAGCAGGTGTGGGAAAGCCGACACCCTGCTCCTCGAGATGGGCCACGACGCCATCTGCTGCCGCCAGGCCGAAGGCCGATCCACCAGAGATGACGACGGCATCCAGGCGGCTGACGCTCCTCTCGGGAGCCAGCAGGTCGAACTCGCGTGTGGCCGGCGCTCCCCCACGGACTTCACCGGATGCAACCGTCCCCTCAGGGAACAGGACTGCTGTACACCCCGTGAGTGCAGCCTCGTCGGTCCAGTGGCCCACCCTGACGCCGTCGATCGGGAACTTCACACCACCGACGCTAGTTGCACGCCCCTGCGACCAGCGCATCGATGCGGTCGTCATAGTCCTCGACCACCCGTCGCCAGTCGAACCGGTGCATCACCGCGTCCAGCCCCGCCACCCGATCACGCCACCCGGGAAGGTCGCCGAGGACATCCCTGAGGCGGCTGGTGAGCCCTTCGTCGGGATAAAGGGCCACCCCGTGCCATCTGTCCGGCACCAGCTCCGGATAGCTCTGTCTGGTCGGCAACACCGGCACCGCACCCGCTGCCATTGCCTCGACCACCGCTATCCCGAAGAACTCGTGGTGGGCAGCGCTCACCACCACGTCGCTGGTTCCCAGCAGACCCACGTACTCCGGCCTTGGCAGGTGCCCGAACTGGACTACCCGGTCACCCAACTGCACCCTGGCTTCGGTCATCTCCCTCGGGTCCACACGCGAGTTCTCGCCCACCACGGCCACCCGGAATGCAACACCCTCGGCAGCCAGCCTCAGTAGCGCGTTCATCACCGCTCCGGGGTTCTTGTCGTGGTCCCAGCGCTGGTTCCAGAGAACCATCGGCACCTCCGGGCTGGCAGCGGTGTCACGGACCGGTACGTCCGAGAGGTCGACTCCCACAGGCACGACCTGACAGGCCGAGGCGACACCTGCCAGCCACGGGGTGTGCACCTCGTCGGGAGCACGCTCGAGGAGGGCCGGCAGGGCGTCGAGGAGGCCGTCGCGCTGGAAGGCCGAGTTGAACCAGACCTCGTCGGCAGCAGCCATCCCCAACCAGTTGATCAGCGGTAGTGAGTCATCGACTCGCTGACCGGGGGCCAGGGGATACATGAGCTGGTTCTCGTGCATGTACAGGACAACCGGAACGTCACCGAGGAACCGGCGGCTGAACCCCAGCCACGCCGCCAGGTCGATCATGCCGCTGACGATCACGAGGTCAGGTTGTCCCGCCCGCTCCACGGCGGCCTCGGCCGCGGCTGCCAGCGTCAGCGACGAACCCCGCATCCGCCACCTCCAGTAGGCGCCCGGGTGGTTCACGCCCACTACCTCGTGGCGGCTGTGGGCGGCGAGGCCCTCGGCCCACGCTGCATGCGAGCCGCTGTGGTACGGCTCGACGAGGAGGACACGGCTCACTGGTCTGTTCCGGATCCGACTCAGTACCTGCGGGGCACCCGGGACCCGACGGTGGCAAGAACCTCGTACCCGATGGTGCCGGTCGCATCTGCCATCTCGCCGACAGCCAGGAACCCGTCACCCTGGCCACCGAGGATCACGGCCTCGTCGCCAACGGCAACCCGGTCGTCCACCTCGACGACCGTCTGGTCCATGGTGATCACGCCTCGTACGGCCCGGCGCCTTCCACCGATGAGCACCTGCCCATGCTCCCACCACGACCTGGTGAGGCCGTCTGCGTAACCGATCGGCAGGGTGGCCAACCTCGTCCGTCGGTCAGCCATCCACATGCGGCCATACGAGACGACCCCGCCGGCTTCCACATCGTGCAGATGGGCGACCTCGCTACGGAGGCGAACGGCCTGTCGGAGCCCCAGGTCCGCGCACACCCCTCGGAGTGCCGTTGAGGGTTCCACTCCGTAGAGGCCAATTCCGATCCTGACCATTGACCTGTGGCAGTCCGGCCGGGTGAGGGTCGCCCCCGTGTTGGCCATGTGGACGACGGGCGGGTTCAGACCAGCGGCCGAGAGTTCTGCCAATGCCCCGTCGAACGCTTCCACCTGGGCCCCGGTGAGGTGGTCGCCGGGCTGGTCAGCCGAGGCGAAGTGGGTGAAGAGTCCCTCCAGGGTCAAGCCCGCCTCCTTGATGTGCCCGGCCAGCCGGACCGCATCCGACGGCTTCGCACCCACCCGATTCATCCCCGTGTCGAGCTTGAGATGGGCCGGTGAGCCGGCTGGTGCGACAGAGGCGAAGGCATCTACACCGGCCTCGGAGTACACGGTGGGCCTGACTCCGGCGAGTTCGGCCAACCCGGCCATCTCGGACGGCCTCGGCTCGGAAAGGACAAGGATCGGGACGTCAATTCCGGCTGACCGGAGCTCAGCGGCCTCGTCGACCAGGGCCACCCCCAGCCACTTAGCACCAGCCTCGACAACGACCCTGCCCACCTCGCCAGTTCCATGACCGTAGGCACCGGCCTTGACAACGGCGCACAGGTCACTCTTGCCGGCTACCTCCAAGAACACGCTGACGTTGTGGGCAATAGCCGCAAGGTCGATGTCGGCCCATGTGGGTCTCATCAGAACGACGCCCCCTCTAAAGGGTCGACCTTGAGACCCACGAGCACCTCGACGAGATGCGTGGCCAGGTCTCCGGCTACCAGACCGGTTTCGGGGCAGGCTGTCGCCAACCGGCCGTGCACGTGCGCTGCTGCGGCTGCCGCGTCCAACGGGTCGGCCCCACGGGCCACGAAAGCCCCCAAGATGCCCGCCAGGACGTCACCGGTACCCGCAGTGGCCAGACGGCTGTCACCAGCCGTGACCAGCCGGACCCGTCCGTCGGGTGCCGCCACGACCGTCGTCGGACCCTTCAGGAGCACGACCGCATCGAACGACCGGGCCAGGGCCCTGGCGGCTCCGATGCGGTCAGGTTCCGGGCGGCTACCGGTCAGGCGCTCGTACTCCCCGTCATGTGGGGTCAGGACCACCGGTGCCACCCACCGACGCTCCTGGTCACCACCCACGAGGGCGTTCAGGGCGTCACCATCGACAACGACCGGGACGGTCGAACTGGCCACCAGGCGCCGCACCCCTGACCAGGTATCACCGTCGGTACCGAGACCGGGCCCCACCACCAGCGATGCGAACCTGTCCAGATCCCCGGAGACCTCTGCCAGGCCGACATCCACCGGATGCCCGACCACCTCGACAGGTGTACCTGCGTCAACGCCACCGGGAACCGAGAGGCGCACGTAACCGGCACCAGCCCGCTGGGCCGCGGCGGCCGCCAGGTGGGCGGCCCCCTCCATGCCGGGAGATCCGGCTACCACCCAGCAGGCGCTGTGCCACTTGTGGGCATCCGGTCGCCGCATTGGAACGAGGCCGGAGATGTCGCTGTCCTCGACCAAGAAGGCTCCGGCCCCAGAGACGTCGAGGCCGATGTCGGCCACCTCGACCCGCCCAGCCAGGCCGGGCCCTTCACCGAGCAGCAGGCCCGGCTTGAGGGCAGCGAACGTGACGGTCCGTACAGCGCCCATCGGAGCACCCATGGCCACACCGGTCAGGCCGTCAAGACCAGAGGGCAGGTCAACGGCCAGTACTGGCGAAGACGTTCGAGGTGGCTCGAAAGGATGTCGCAGCCCGGTGCCGAATGCCGCATCCACGACGAGATCCGCCGGAGGAAGCCGCTCGGGTGCGTCAAGGGCGTCAACTACGATGGTCCGTACGCCTCGCTGCTCCAACCTCTCGGCGGCCACCCGACCGTCGGCGCCGTTGGAACCCGGGCCGGCGAGCACCACCACCCGCCTGCCGTAGCCACCACCCAGCTCCTCGAGTACGGCCCGTGCCACCGCGGCTCCGGCACGTCCGACCAGGACGTCTACCGCCTCCGGGGAAGCCGCATCGATCTCGGCCATCTCAGCCGGGGTGACAACCGGAATCACGACACGGCCGCCCTGAGAGCCCGGCCCGTCACAGAGCCACCGCCGTGGCCGTCGCCACCAGGTCGGTGTGGCTGAGGGTCAGGAGCCAGCGCTCCACGCCGGCAGCGCTGGCGGCTTCGGCCGCTCCGCCGTGAAGGAGCAGGGCCGGCCTGCCAGACGGCTCGCGCACAACCTCGATGTCATACATCGCGGCACCACCCAGGCCGAGGCCGAGTGCCTTGAGCACCGCCTCCTTGGCCGCAAATCGAACCGCATACCTCTCCGTCGGATCGGCTCGCAGGTCGGCGTAGGCACGCTCAGCCGGCCTGAACAACCGTGCCCTCAGGCCGGGGGTGCGCTCAAGGGAACGGCGGAAGCGCCCCATGTCGACCAGGTCCGTTCCGATACCAATCAACGCGGCGCCCCCACCGCCCGCATCAGGACGAACCCTCCGCACGAAGGCGATCAGCTATCCCTCCCACGGGATCAACCAGGAGGTCCTCGACTGGCAGGTCGGCCAACCGGTCGTCGCGCAGGTGGGGCTCTGTCTCACAGACGGCATCGCGGATCTTGTCGTACCGGTTGCGGTAGCCATGGAGCACACCACGCAGGTCATCAGGAGGCAGGTACTCGTGGAGCACCACATGAAGCAGGGTCAGGCCGACCGCCTGACGGTCCTTTACCTCGGGAACCAGGACGATCGTGCGGCCGTCCCTGGCTCCCCGGGTAACGAGAACCTCACGTGCCACGACCACGCTGTGCTTGGTGCCGCGAAGTGCAGGATCACGATCAGAACGTGACTCAATGCCCGTGGAGATTCCACCCCTGTCGACGATCGCCACCGTCGGGGTGTCCCCGTCGAGCCCATCGACCCGGTAACGGGTGAACCCGACGACCTGGGCAACGGCAGCGTCCAGGTCGGCGAGCAACCGTAGGGTCCTGTAGCTGAGCGAATCACGCGGCGCCCCGGCATCGAGGACCTCGCGGACAAGGCCGGCGGTGAGGAGCATCTCGTCGCTCCTGGAGATCCCCACCGTGACCGTCTTGGCCTGGTGCTTGATGGCGTCGATGGGTCGGGTGAGTTCCTCGATGGCCTGCGTCAGGGCTCCGGCCAGGTCGTCGAGTACCAGCGCCGGGGTGCCAACCGGACCGAACTCAAGCTGATAGGACTCCAGTGGCAGGTCTCCGGTGGCGTAACGGAACTGTGCTGACAGGCGGGCAGCCGTTGAAGCTTCGAGGTGGCCGTTCAGGCGGCCAGACCTGAGCTCGTCGAAGAACCGGGATGCCAGCGGCCTCAACTGCGACCGCAGGGCCTCGACCGGGCCGGTGGATGCATCAGCTGCCAGACCGGCCGCAGCCAGGCGTTCGATGGCGGCATGTGCCTCTCGCAGCGGGGTCGCCTGGGCGTCGATGGAACGCGCAGCCTCGTAGCCGAACAGGTGCCCGACCATTGTCGAGAGCACGAATGCCAGACGCGGGTGCACCCGCGGAACGGTCACGACGTCGAGGGCGTCAGGGAACCTACCGAGGCCGGGATCGGCGTCGGTAACGACAATCGGCGCGGCCTTGTGGGCCCGGTAGATGGCAACCTCCTTGGCCACGTCATCAGCCGTCGAACCCACCATTCCGGTGGCACAGACAAGCACCAGCGGCTCAGCCGACAGGTCGATGTGCTTCTTGTCCTCGGTGGCGTCAGCGGCGATGGACTTGTAACAGAGTTCTGAGAGCTTGATCCTGATCTCGCGGGCCGCGATCAGGTTCGCACCAGTTCCGACAACGGCCCAGTGGCGACGCCCGGGCCCGTACCGGTCAGCCACATTCCCGATCTGCTCCTGTAGCGCCAACACCTCGACCATGGCTTCGGGAAGCTCGCGCAAGCCGTCGAGGAGGCCCGCCCGGTCATCGGCACCGGGGAGGCCGGCGGCATCGGCGAGCGCCGCTGCCAACAGGACGCCTGCCACCACCTGGGCGTAGAAGGCCTTGGTGGATGCGACGCTCATCTCGACGTCACGACCATCGGATGTGTAGAACACGCCGTCGGCCCGATCGGTCAGGTCGCTGTTCCTACGGTTCACTATTGCGAGCACCCTGGCACCGCGGGCCCTCACCAGGTCAACGGTGCGATTGGTGTCGGTAGTCGTACCGGACTGGCTGATCGCGACAATCAGGGTGTCTGACATGTCGCGACGCAGACCTGAGCCAGACAGTTCTGTGGCAGTCCTCGCCTCGGTGATCAGGTCTGACCCTGCGAACTCTGCGGCTACCGAGAGCGCAACCGCCTCGCCCGCCACTGCTGCGGTTCCCTGTCCGATGATGGTCACCCGACGGATCCGGCCCCCAGCCAGGTCGGCGCGCAGGTCAGCGCCCAGGGCACGTTCTCCGAGCCTCACCGTAGGCGTACCGTTGACATCGACGAGCCTGCCCCGCAGGGTGGACCGGACCGAAGCCGGAGCCTCGCCAATCTCCTTGATCAGATAGTGAGGGCTGTCGCCGCGGTCAATGTCACGTGTGGTGATGCCGGCCCTAACGAACTCGTGCTCTCCCACTGGGAGCAGCCTGCCGTCGTAGGACCGTCGGTCGATGCCGGCCAGGTCACCGGCAAGCGAACCGTCCAACCCGATGATCTGGCCGTTGCCGACCGCCGGGCCGACACCATCAGAGACGGCCCCTCCCTCCATTCGCAGGTAGGCATCTGTCAGCTCCACCACCCCGTACGGCTCACTCGCGACGATGAAGGCGTCTTCGGCAACGCCTACGTAGAGGGCCTGTCCACTGCCGCGTAGGGCCAGCCAGAGGCGATCTGGAGAGGCACCCATCGAAGCAGCTACGGCGACCGACCCCTCAAAGGCGGCGACGGTACGTCGGAAGGCCTCGTCCTCGGACTCGCCTGCGGTCAGGTGCCTTGCACACAACGCAGAAACAACCCTCGTGTCGGTCGTGATCTCGGCTGCCACCGAAAGGTCCTCGGAGGCAACAAGGTCCGCATGGTTGTCGACATCGCCGTTCTGGACGGCCAGCACCAGCGGTGCGGCCGCTCCGTCGGCCCGGGTGGAGTCGAGCGGATGTGCGTTCGCCTCAGAAATGAGGCCGACGCTGGCCCAGCGGGTGTGGCCCAGCACGGCACCACGAACCGACGGGCTGACGAGCAGGCCGGCCAGCACCGTGTCACCGGCGAGAGCCCTTCGCATTGCAGCGGTGTTGTCCCCCAACTCCCCGATCTCCGCTGCAGCCTTCACCACGAACGAGAAGCCGCCGCCGGCGAGGGGCCTGACCGCTCCGCTGCGGAGAAGGGGATCCTCGTCACGGCCCATCACGTCAACGTCATCGAAGCCGTGGTCCCAGACGGTTACGACGAGGCCCGCCGAATCCCGACCACGAACCTCCAGCCTGTCGATGGCGGTGAGGGCCTGGTGGACCGAGAGCAGCACGGCACGGCCGGACTCGCTGGGTGGCCGGCGCAGTGACGACAGCGAAGCCACGCCGGCATGGGCACCCATGCGGTCGTGGCACAGCGACCATGCAGCGTCCCTGGCCCTCACCAGGGCGACGTTGGCCAACTCGAGGTCGGCCCGCGCACCTTCGAGGACCTTCTCCATCCGAATGAGGTGCTCAGAAACCTGTTCCAGCAGTAGATCAAGTGACCCGATGAGCGAACCTTCGGCCTCCATTGCCGTCAACCCGGAAACACCACCCAACAACCGGTCGGCCAGTTCAAGCTGGTCGGCCACCTCCTTCAGGCCGACTTCGTCTGGAGCGGCTACCAACCCACCGAGGAGATCAAGAGCCAGTTGAACGGGACCTGTGACATCTGTAGCCGTCGGAACCGGCCGACCCGAGGGCCGCCTGAGAACCGCGATAATGCCGCACATGCCCTGATCCTCGCCCTTTCTCGCCTGATCGGCAGGCCTTGGTTCTCGTATCGGAGCCGGTGTATCCGGATCTGTGGCGCGCCCTCCAGGGGTGCCCTTCCACCAATTCTAGGACCGTCCGGTCAACTGCCCGTCGCGGCCCCCGGTTCAGTGCCCGCGTCAGCATTCCTTACGGCCAGACAGAGCCTCTCTGCCACGGCCTCGGCTGTACCGGCATCAACTGCCTCGACCATCACCCTCACCACGGGCTCGGTCCCTGAGGGTCTCACCAGCACACGCCCATTCGAGCCGAGGCGATCCGCCTCCTCGTGGATCAGGTCTGCGACACCGGCCACAACGGCAGCACCGCTCCCCGACACCGGGATGCTCTCGAGGACCTGTGGCGCACGGCTGACCAACTCGGCGGCCATGTCTCCGATCGTGCGGCCCGCCCTCACCACTGCATCAAGAACCTGCACCCCGGTCAGCAGGCCGTCACCTGTAGTGGCGAACTCGGGGAACACAATGTGGCCGGACTGCTCACCACCCAGGGACCAGCCGCCGTTGTCGAGCGCCTCCAGAACGTTGCGGTCCCCGACATCGGTCTCATGGACCATGATTCCGTGATCAGCGAGGCCACGACGAAGGCCCAGGTTGGCCATGACGGTGACGACGACGGTCGACCCGGTCAACAACCCCCTACCGAGGCGGTCCACCGCGCAGATGGCCAACAGGTGGTCGCCGTCCAGCAGAGAACCATCAGCGGCCACGACGACTACACGGTCACCGTCTCCATCGAACGCAAGGCCCGCATCGGCCCCCAACGACACCACTGCATCCTGCAGGCCTTCGGGCCTCGTGGATCCGCACCCCTCGTTGATGTTCCGGCCGTCGGGAGAATCGTGGATGACGGTCACCTGTGCGCCGAGCTTCGACAGAACCCCGCCGGCGCTCAAAGACGTGGCACCGTTTGCGCAGTCAACGACAAGACGCATCCCGGTAAGCACCCCGGGGGCAACTGAGCTCACAACGGAGTCGGCCCACCGACCGTCGTCGACGTCGACAACGGAGAAGTTGCCGGTCGGGTCGAGCCGGGGGCGCAGATGCCAGACCTCCTGGATCGCTGCCTGGGTTGCGTCACCCAGCTTGCGCCCACCGGCAGCAAACAACTTCACACCGTTGTCCCACCAGGGGTTGTGCGAAGCCGAGACCATTGCCCCGGCAACCGAGTCCAGGGCGGCCAGACATGCCACGGCCGGAGTCGGCGCCATGCCGATGGACACCACCTCGACCCCACCGGCTACGAAGCCGTCGGCGAGGGCATACAACAGGTCGGGACCGGACTCGCGTGAATCGTGTCCGACAACCACCCTGGCTGAGCCCAGGTGGCCAGCCGCTGCCAAACCCAGGCCTCGTACCGAGGCAGCGTCGAGTTCGGTGCCTATTCGTCCGCGGACCCCGTCGGTCCCGAAGCTGAGGTCCATCTCTGAAGACTACGGGCCGGGCTGCTCCCGGTACCCGCGGGGTTCAGCGCTTGCTGTACTGCGGAGCCTTACGGGCCTTCTTGAGGCCGTACTTCTTGGACTCCTTCTTGCGATCATCGCGGGTAAGAAACCCGGCCTCCTTGAGCGCAGGACGCCTCTCGGACTCGAGAGCCTCGAGAGCCCTGGCAATGCCAAGGCGAAGGGCTCCAGCCTGGCCGCTAACACCACCACCATGGAGGGTCGCGTCGATGTCGTATGTGCCCTCCGTGGCTGTGACCCGAAGGGGCTCCATGAACACGAGGCGGTGGCTCTCAGATGGGAAGTAGTCGACAACAGGACGGCCGTTGACCGTCACGGTGCCGGTCCCGGGACGCAGGCGCACGCGCGCTACGGATCTCTTGCGACGGCCTGTGGTCTGGATGATCGGCTTAGACATCAGCTGTTCCTCGGTCAGGCCCTACGGGCCCTGGTGTGTTCAAGGGCCAGCGGCTGCGGCTGCTGTGCCCCATGGGGATGTTCGGCGCCGCGGTAGACCTTCAGCTTCTTGAGCATCTGGCGGCCCAAACGGTTCCGTGGGAGCATGCCCCTGACGGTGCGGCGAAGCGCCTCTTCGGGCTTGTCGGCAAGGAACTGACCGTAAGTACGGGACTTGAGACCACCCGGGTAGCCGGAGTGGTCGTAGACGTTCTTGTCGGACTCCTTGGCACCGGTCAGGACCACCTTGCCGGCGTTCACGATGACGACGTGGTCGCCGGTGTCGACATGGGGGGTGAAGGTGGGCTTGTGCTTGCCGCGGAGGACCGAAGCCACCTCGGAGGCGAGGCGACCGAGTACCAGGCCATCAGCGTCGACGACGTGCCACGCACGCTCGATCTCGCCTGCCTTGGGTGTATAGGTGGACACGGGTGTTCCTCTCGAATGTGTAGCCGTGGAGCCCGGTTCCGGGACACGGCCCGGTCCGGATGCAGGTAACTGGGATAGACCCCGGTCACCACACGAACCGGGGGTAAAGGCTATGCCCGACACCCCCGCCCGGCAACCCGCCGGGCATCGCATGGGATCGGCTCAACCGACCGGATACCGGACGGACCAGAGAGAAAGGCCCTGGGGTGGAGCCGGCTTGCCAGCAGCCTGACGGTCAAGGGCTGCGAGCACCTTCGCCACCCCTGTGACGGGAAGCCATCCAGCCCCGATCGGTACCAGAACCCCAACGATCGACCTTACCATCTGGTGGCAGAAGGCCGATGCCGTTATCTCGAAGACCAGGACGTCATCGACAGGGCCACTCCATGCAGCTTCCTCAATCCGCCTGACGAGCACCTTGGCGCTCTCGCTGAGTGGGTTCTTGCGCCGCCTGCAGAACGAGGTGAAGTCATGCTCACCGATCAGGTCGGCACACGCCGTATTCATCGCAGACATATCGAGTGCCTCTGCCACGTGCCAGGTCGTCGGCGACAGGAGGGGGTCAGGACGGGGCCGGTTCAGGACCCGGTAGCGATATGTCCGACCGGTTGCATTGAACCGGGCGTCAAAGTCATCCTCGGCCGCTTCGATATCCGACATGACGATCGAAGGCGCACACAGCCGGTTGACCGACCGGCACAACTTGCCAAGGTCGACATCATCTGGAACGTCGAAGCTGAGAACCTGGCCAGCAGCGTGAACTCCACGGTCGGTACGACCGGCACAGGTGACGACCACCTCGGACCCGACGACCCGGGCCAGGACGGCCTCGAGGTCACCAGCGATGGTGCGTACATCCCTGTTGACCGCAAATCCGTGAAACGGTGCCCCGTCGTATGCGACCCCTGCCCGAACTCTCACAATTACCTGGCCAGACTACCTGAGGTGGCTACAGGAGATCAGACAAGTTCGATACGGGCCATCGGCGCCTTGTCGCCGTGGCGCGGCCCCACCTTGAGGATCCGGGTGTAACCACCCAGCCGGTCCTCGTAGCGCGGGCCTATCTCGTCGAAGAGCTTTGCGGTCATCTCCCGGTCACGCAGGAACGACACCACCTGACGGTGGTTGTGGAGGCCGCCCTTGCGGGCCTTGGTGATCATCTTCTCGGCTATCGGACGCACCGCCTTGGCCTTGGCCTCGGTCGTCGTGATCGCCTCAGCAGCGATCAACGAAGCAACCAGGTTGGCCATCATCGACTTCTGGTGCGCAGAACTGCCACCGAAACGGCGGCCCTTCCTTGGAGTTGCAGGCATGTTCTCAGCCCCGAACCCGCAGAGACAGGCCCCGCTCGTCCAACTTCTCGATCACCTCGTCGAGGGACTTCTGGCCGAAATTGGTGACAGCCAGGAGGTCGTCCTCGGACTTCTCGAGCAACTGGCCGATGGTGTCGACCTGGGCACGCTTGAGACAGTTGCGGGGACGCTCCGAGAGATCTAGGTCCTCGATGGGGAGGGCCATGTCGGGGGAGCCCACGATCGCGGACTCGGCCTCGCCGAGCTCAAGACCCTGAGGCTCATCGCTCATGTTCTCGACAAGTTGGATCAGGGAACCCAACGTGGCGCCAGCCGAAGCCAGGGCCTCCCGGGGGGAGATGGTTCCATCGGTCTCGATGTCGAGCACTAGCCTGTCGTAGTCGCTCGACTGCTCCACCCGGGTGGGTGAGACATTGAAGGCAACCCGGCGAACCGGTGAGAACAGGGCATCAACGAGAATGACCCCGATGACCGGCTCACCGCCGACACGCTCGGCAGGCAGGAAGCCACGGCCACGCTCGACCGTCAGTTCAAAGGCCAGCCGGCCCTTGGAGTTCAGCGTCGCCAGGTGCAGGTCGGGGTTCACGACCTCGACCTCGTCGTTGGTAGCCAACACCTCGGCTGTGACATCGACAGCACCACGGACATCGACACGAAGGGTCACGGGCTCGTCACTGTGGCAGCGGACCTCAAGGTCCTTCAGGTTCAAGATGATGTCGGTGACGTCCTCGACGACACCTTCGATCGTGCCGAACTCATGGAGAGCATCGTCAAAGCGAACCTGTGTCACCGCCGCGCCCGGAATGGACGACAACAGGGTGCGACGTAGGGAGTTGCCGAGGGTATGGCCGAAGCCCGGCTCGAGCGGACCCACAGCGAACTGCTGGCGATTTCCTTCTAGTTCGGTTTCGACCTCAACGGTCGGACGCTGAATGACCAGCATGGCTGCCCACCTTCTCGCTGCCTTCGCAGCGCTTCCTGGTTCCGGCTCCCGGAGGGAACCCGACCAACTGTCTGTGTTGTTCGAATCGTTTGTCTGCAGGTCCCGGGTTGAGCAATGAAGCCGTGCCGGAGGCCCCTGTCGGTTACTTGCTGTAGAGTTCGACCACGAGCTGTTCCCGGAGCGGGATGTCGATCTGGTCACGGAGGGGCAGTTCCTTAACGGTGACCTCGTGGCCGCCGTCGGCGACCTCGAGCCATGCCGGAGCCTGACGGTCGAGCACGTCGATGTTCCACTGCACCACGACCATGTTCCTGGCCTTGTCACGCAGGGTCACGACCTGGCCCTTCTTGACACGGAAGCTGGGGATGTCGACACGACGCCCATCGACGTTGACATGGCCATGGTTGACCATCTGGCGGGCCTGCGGTCGGGTCGCAGCCATGCCGGCCCTGTAGACCACGTTGTCGAGGCGCAACTCCAGGAACCGGAGCAGGTTGTCGCCGGTGACACCGTCACGACGGTTGGCCTCGTCGTAGAGGCGCCTGAACTGTCGCTCTGTCAGACCGTAGGAGAACCTGGCCTTCTGCTTCTCCTGGAGCTGGGCCAGGTACTCGGAAGGGTTGCCCCGGCGGCGGGTACGACCGTGCTCCCCGGGTGGATAGGGACGCTTGTCGAGGGCAACGGTTTCACCCTTGGTCCCGAAGATGTTCGTGCTCAGGCGACGCGAAATACGCGCCCTGGGACCCGTGTAGCGCGACATCAGACCCTCCGCCGCTTGGGGGGGCGGCAACCGTTGTGGGGAATCGGGGTGACATCCTTGATGCCGGTCACCTCTATGCCCGTGCTCTGGATAGTTCGGATGGCGGTCTCACGACCCGACCCTGGCCCCCTGACAACCACGTCGACCTTGCGGACCCCGTGCTCCATGGCCTGACGCGCACACTGCTCGGCGGCCATCTGAGCAGCGAAGGGCGTCGACTTGCGGGAGCCCTTGAAACCCACGTTGCCCGCCGTGGCCCAGGCCAGGGTGTTGCCACCCTGGTCGGTGATGGTAATGATCGTGTTGTTGAAGGAACTCTTGATGTGCGCCACGCCGTGCGGGACGTTCTTGCGCTCCTTCTTACGGGGACGACGGCCCCCTGCTGACGGTTTTGCCATTACTTCACTGCCTGTTTCCTGTTGGCGACTGTCTTACGGGGACCCTTGCGTGTCCTGGCGTTCGTGTGGGTGCGCTGTCCGCGGACCGGAAGGCCGCGACGGTGGCGCAGGCCCTGGTAGCAGCCGATGTCCATCTTGCGCTTGATGTTCTGGGAGACCTCACGCCTCAGGTCACCTTCGACCTTCAGCTGCTGATCGACGAAGACCCTGACATGGGTGACCTCCTCGTCGGTGAGGTCCCTTACACGTGTCGACGGGTTTACGCCGGCACCCTCGCAAACCAATCCTGCGGTGGTACGGCCAATGCCGTGGATGTAAGTGAGAGCGATCAACACCCGCTTCTCGCGGGGGATGTCGACGCCGGATATTCGTGCCATTTGGTGTGTTCCCCTAGCCCTGACGCTGCTTGTGACGCGGGTTACTGCAGATCACCTGCACGCGACCGTGGCGCCGGATGACCCGGCACTTCTCGCACATCCGCTTGACGCTTGTTCGGACCTTCATAACCTGCTCATTCGATCTTCGTGTCGGCTGGTCGGATCGACCAGCCGGCTCTGGCTACTTGTAGCGGTAGGTGATGCGACCCCGCTGGAGGTCGTAGGGAGTCAACTCGACCTGAACGCGATCGCCCGGAAGAATCCGGATGTAGTGCATCCGCATCTTGCCGGAGATGTGGGCCAGCACATTGTGACCATTCTCCAACTCGACACGAAACATGGCGTTGGGCAACGGCTCCAACACCGTGCCCTCCATCACGATCGCGTCTTCCTTGGACTTCGTCAGGGTCATGCTCCCGGTTGTGTTCTTCTGCTTGAATACTGCGGCTCCGATCATCCGGGAAACACCGTTGGCGCACCAGACGATCGTGGACATTCGTACCCGTATGCCCACCAGCGACGCGGGCAACGGCCCGGCCGAGGCCGAGGCCGAGGGACAACGCTATCGCAGGCCCCAGAAGGGTCCAACCCGTCGATACGGACCGCCCGGGGAGAACCGGTCATGCAAGTACCCCGTCCACAAGGGTGCAGAGGCGGTCAAAGACCTCTTCCTCGCTTCCGAGGCCGTCGACCACCTTCAACATGCCACGGTCCTCGAACCACGAGAGCAGGGGCGCTGTCTCCGATTCGTACAGGTCCAGGCGAAGGCGTATCGCCTCCTCGGTGTCGTCGACACGGCCACGCTCCAGCATTCGGCCGATGACCACATCGACGGGTACATCCAGGTTGAGGGCACCGCACAGTGGTGTCCCAGTAGAGTCCAACATGTCCTCGAGCGCCTGAGCCTGGACGGGGGTACGGGGAAAGCCATCGAGGATGACACCGTGCTCGACCACGTCTGGCATCGCCAGCCTCTCGGCCACAATCCCGTTCACCACCTCGTCGGGTACGAGGTCCCCGGCATCCATGATTGCCTGGGCCTCACGACCCAGTTCGGTACCGGCTGCCACCGCAGACCGCAGCATGTCGCCGGTCGAGACGTGAACCATGCCGTAGGCCTCCACCAGACGTACGCACTGGGTGCCCTTACCTGAGCCCTGACGGCCCAGGATCACCAGGTGGACTGTTGTCACGATGTCAGGTTCCACCAACTACGAGGACTACTTGAGGAAGCCCTCGTAGTTGCGCATGGTCAGCTGTGAGTCGACCTGCTTCATGGTCTCGAGGGACACACCGGCTGCGATCAGGATCGAGATACCGACGAACCCGAAGCCCGCCGCACCCGCTCCGGAGGAGCCGCCGATCCCGGAACTGGTATCGAGGAACACGTTGATGAGGATCGACGGGATCAGCGCAACCGCCGCCAGGAAGAGGGCGCCGGGCAGCGTGATCCGGGAAAGGATCTTGGCCAGGTACCGCTCGGTCTGGTAGCCGGGACGGATTCCGGGAACGAACCCACCCTGCTTGCGGATCGTGTCGGCCTGCTTGACCGGATCAAAGGTGATTGCCGTGTAGAAGTACGCGAAGCCCACCACCAGCAGGCCGGTGATGCTGAAGTAGAAGACGTTGTCGGGCTGGGCCAGGTTGTCGTCGATCCAGCGACGGAAGCCGTCCCACGGAAGGGCGGCAGCGAGAAGCACCGGAAGGTACAGGACCGACGAGGCGAAGATGATCGGGATCACACCCGACTGGTTGACCTTGAGGGGTATGTAGGTGTTCTGGCCTCCGTACATGCGGCGACCCACCACCCGCTTGGCGAACTGCACCGGGATCCGACGCTGCCCCTGTTCAACGAACACGATCGCAGCCACCAGCCCGATCAGGACAACAAGGACTATGCCCAGCGCTACCGGACCGTTCTCGGCGTGAATCAGTGACCCCTGCGCTGGGAAGGCACTCACGATCGAGATCATGATCAGGAGCGACATACCGTTGCCGATCCCCTTCTGGGTGATCAGCTCACCCATCCACATGAGGAGCGCGGTGCCTGCGGTGAGGGTGAGCACCACGACGCTGACCGTTCCTATGTGGAAGTTGGGTAGCAGGTTCGCACCCGACGAGCCGCTGATCGAGTTGCCGCCGCTGTTGAACAGGAAGGCGAAGCTGGTGGACTGGATGACGGCAATTGCCACGGTCAGGTAGCGGGTCCACTGGGTGATCTTGCGCTGCCCCACGGCGCCCTGCTGCTGCCACTGTTCGATCTTGGGAACGACCACTCCGAGGACCTGCATGATGATCGACGCGGTGATGTAGGGCATTACACCAAGGGCGAACACGGCGAACGTGGTCAGGGCGCCACCCGAGAACAACTGGAGGAAGGCCAGCACGCCGCCCTGGTTGGCCCTGTCTCGCAGCAACTGGACCTGCTCAACGTCGATTCCCGGAGCGGGCATGAACGCGCCGATCCGGTAAAGCAGGATCATGAGGAGGGTGAACAGGATCCGCTTGCGTAGATCGGCGACCCTGAACATGTTCAGCATGCTGGAAATCACGTTGGCTCCCGGTGGTCGGGTGTTCCCCGGTTCGACCGGGGGTGAATGGATGTGGTCAGCGGTTCATCAGAGCGTTGCCGCTGGCAGGAGGCCTCACGGCAAACGGCAGGGGCAGCTTCTCGATGCTCCCTCCGGCAGCCACGATCGCCTCCTCGGCGGGCCCGGAGAAGGCGTGGGCCTTCACGTTCACTGCTCGCGTGACCTCGCCCCGACCCAGGATTTTGACGAGGGAGTTCTTGCCGGCCAGGCCCTTGACGAGCAGTGTCTCAGGGCTCACGTCGGTCAGGCCGGACTCCTCGATGGAGTCCAGGTTGATGGCCTGGTACTCGACCCGGAACGGGTTCTTGAAGCCACGCAATTTCGGAATTCGCTGGTGGAAGGGCATCTGTCCGCCTTCGAAGCCGAGACGGACCGTGTTGCGGGCACGCTGGCCCTTCATGCCGCGACCGGCGGTCTTGCCGCCCTTGCCGCCGATGCCTCGCGCTACCCGCTTGCCCCGCTTGTGAGACCCGGGTGGCGGAGTCAGATCATGGACCTTCATATCACTCGACCTCCTCTACCGTCACCAGGTGTGGGACCCGGGCGATCATGCCGCGGATCTCGCCCCGGTCAGGCAGGATGTTACTTCGACCGATCTTGCCCAGGCCCAGCGCCCGGATGGTCCCACGCTGCTTTGGCTTGGTGCCGATCGTTGAGCGGATCTGGGTCACCTTGAGGTTCCCGGTCTTGGCGGCGCTCATGCAGACACCTCTTCGTCAGCCTCGTCGGATCCCGGTCCGTCGATGCCGGCCTCGGTACGGCGGTAGGAGGTGAGCAGTGCCGCAGGCACGAACTCCTCGGGGTCGAGACCCCGCAGGCGTGCGATCTCATCGGGCCTGCGAAGGGCCTTGAGGCCGTTGATCGTGGCCCTCGCCACGTTGATGTGGTTGGAGGATCCCATCGACTTGCAGAGAATGTCGTGGACACCAGCCTCTTCGAGGATGGCCCTGGCAGCGCCACCGGCGATCACGCCGGTTCCGGGAGCAGCGGGCTTGAGCATGACACGCCCACCACCCATGACCCCGAGGACCGGATGGATGATCGTGGAGCCTGTCAACGCCACGTCGAACAGGTTCCGCTTGGCCTCTTCGGTGCCCTTCTGGATAGCGAGGGGGACCTCCTTGGCCTTTCCGTACCCGAGGCCGACCCGGCCTGCGCCGTCGCCGACGACCACAAGGGCCGTGAACGAGAACCGTCGACCACCCTTGACCACCTTGGCGACCCGGTTGATGTGGATGACCCTCGACTCCCGAAGCTGGGAGTCGTCGGTCTTGTGCCTCTGCTGTGCCACTAGAACTCCAGTCCTGCATCGCGGGCGGCATCGGCCAGAGCCGCCACCCGTCCGTGGTACCGGTAACCGCCCCGGTCGAATACAACCATTTCGATTCCGGCCGTGCGCGCCCGTTCGGCCACGGCCCTCCCCACCTCGGTAGCCGCAGCCATACCGGTGGAACCATCGGCGACCCCGGCCTGCTGGCTGGAAGCCGAAGCCAGGGTGGTTCCGGTGTGGTCGTCGATGACCTGTGCCGAGATGTTCCGGCTGGACCGGAATACAGCAAGGCGCGGCCGGGATGCAGTGCCGCGAACGGCCTTGCGTACCCGACGGTGCCGGCGGATGCGTCCCGTGCGTCGATCGATGGCGCTCACTTGGCTGCCTTTCCGGCCTTGCGGGCCACATGTTCACCGAGGTACCGGACTCCCTTGCCCTTGTACGGCTCGGGCTTGCGGTACGAACGGATGACAGCGGCCGTCTGGCCCACCGCCTGCTTGTCGACCCCAGACACGATGATCCTCGTGGGTTCGGGAACGTCGAACGTGACCCCGTCGGGGGCCTTCACGTTGACCGGGTGGCTGAAGCCCAACTGCAACTCGAGGGCATCGGTACCCTTGGCCACGGCCCGGTAGCCGACTCCGACGATCTGGAGTTCACGACTGAAGCCCTCTGATACGCCCAGCACCATGTTGTTCACGAGAGACCTGGCCAGGCCGTGGAGAGCCCGGTTCTTCCTCTCGTCATCGGGCCGTTCCACCACGATCGTGTCGCCGTCCTGGCGCACGCTGATCTCACCCGGGACGGTCATGTCGATGGTTCCCTTTGGGCCTGTCACCTCGACGTGCTGGCCGTCGAGGGTCACCTCGACGCCGGAGGGAACGGTGATTGGAGCCTTGCCGACTCTGGACATGTCGTTCCTCCCCTACCAGACGTAGCAGAGCACCTCGCCGCCCATATGGCGGCGACGTGCCTCACGGTCGCTCATCAGGCCCTTACTGGTGCTGATCACGGCAACGCCGAGACCGCCCAGAACACGGGGAATCTTGCTTGAGTTGGTGTAGACGCGGAGGCCCGGCTTTGACACACGCTGGACTCCGCTTATCACCCTCTCCCGCTCAGGGGAGTACTTCATCTGGATCGTCAGCACCTTGCCGGGTCCACTGGAGGCATCGGCCACGCCGAAGTCGGCGATGTAGCCCTCGTTCTTGAGGACCCCTGCCAGGGCGACCTTCTGGTTGGAGGACGGCATGTCCAGCCCGTCGTGCATCGCCTGGTTGGCGTTGCGGATGCGGGTGAGCATGTCGGCCACTGGGTCTGTCATCGTCATCTCAGATCACCCCTACCAACTGGCCTTGGTGAGGCCCGGGATCTCACCGGCATGGGCCATCGAGCGCAGGCATACCCGACACAGGTTGAAGGCCCGGTACACGGACCGCGGACGCCCACAGCGACGGCACCGCGTGTAGGCGCGGACCTTGAACTTGGGTGTCTTCTGCTGTTTGTTGACGAGTGCTTTCTTTGCCACTACTGCCCCTCCTTGCGGAACGGAAACCCGAATGCGGTGAGGAGGGCACGGCCTCCAGCGTCATCGGATGCGGATGTCACGATCGTTATGTCCATGCCCCGTGTGCGATCAACGGTGTCGTAGTCGATCTCAGGGAAGATCAACTGTTCGGTCACGCCGAACGTGTAGTTCCCGTTGCCGTCAAACGACCGCGGGTTGAGACCCCGGAAGTCACGGACCCGGGGAATAGCGAGGCTGATCAGCCGATCCAGAAACTCGTACATTCGTGGACCCCGGAGCGTGACCTTGGCGCCGATCGACTGCCCTTCCCTCAACTTGAAGTTGGAGATGGAGGTCCGGGCCTTGGTCACAAGGGGCTTCTGGCCGGTGATCAACTCGAGGTCGACAAGAGCACCATCGAGCAGCTTCGCCTGCTGGGCGGCGTCACCAACACCCATGTTGACGACGATCTTCTTGAGCTTCGGTACCTGCATGATGTTGGCAAGACCCAACTCGGCCTGGAGGGCCAACTGGACCTCGTCGGCGTACAGGTCGCGGAGACGGACGGCGGTTGAGGTGGTTGTCTCAGCCATCGAGATCCACCCCCGTCCTACGACAGATCCTGACCTTCACGCCATCGGCATCGAAGCGGTAGCCCACCCTGGTCGGCTTACCGTCACTGGGGCTGATGAGCGCCACGTTGGACACGTGGAGCGGCATGGCCTTGTCGATGATGCCTCCCTGCATGGTGGCGCTGGTCGGCTTCTGGTGGCGCTTGGCGATGTTTACGCCCTCAACGATCACCTTGTCCCCTGCCGGGAGTACGCGGGTCACCTCTCCCTCGCGTCCCCTATCCTTGCCGGCCAAGATCCGTACGTTGTCACCCTTCTTGATCTTCATCTCAGAGCACCTCCGGCGCAAGGGAGACGATTCGCATGAACTTCCGGTCCCGCAGCTCGCGACCTACAGGACCGAAGATGCGTGTCCCGCGCGGCTGGTCCTGTTCGTTGAGCAACACTGCAGCGTTCTCGTCGAACCTGATGTATGAGCCGTCGGGACGCCGACGTTCCTTCTTCGTGCGTACGACAACACACCTGACGACCTCGCCCTTCTTTACCGCTGCGCCCGGAGTGGCTTCCTTCACCGTCGCGGTGAACACGTCGCCGATGGACGCATAACGCCGCTTCGAGCCGCCCAGCACCTTGATGCAGAGCACCTCACGGGCACCCGAGTTGTCGGCCACCCTGAGTCGGGTCTCCTGTTGGATCATCTACCTGGCCCTCTCGAGAATGTCGACCAGACGCCACCGCTTCAACTTGGAGAGCGGACGGGTCTCCTGGACCCTGACCCGGTCGCCGATCTTGGCGTCGTTGGTCTCATCGTGGGCGTGTAGGCGCTTGGACCTCTGGATGGTCTTGCCGTAGCGGCGGTGCCGCACACGGTCGACCACGAGGACCACCGCCGTCTTGTCCTGAACGTCTGACACGACCACGCCTTCACGCACCTTGCGGCGGTTCGGCCTGGCCTCTGTCCCCTCAGGGCTGGTTGCTTCGGTCTCGGCCATCAGCCGGCCACCTCCTCGCCAGCATTAGCCATGGCTTCTGCTGCTTCGATCTCACGTGCACGCAACTCTGTCAAGAGGCGGGCGATGGTCTTCTTGACCTCGCCGATGCGTGCGTGGTTCTCCAACTCGCCGGTTACCAACTGAAACCGCAGGTTGAAGAATTCCTCTTTGGACTCGCTCAACTGCTCGAGCAATTCGGTATCACCGACATCGGTAAGTGCCTTCTTCTTCGCCATTACTAGAAGCCCTCCTCACGCTCGACGAACCGAGCCCTGATCGGAAGCTTCTGGATGGCCCGGTCGATCGCCTCTCGGGCAACGACTATGTCGCTGTAGGAGAGTTCGAACAGGACTCGGCCGGGCTTGACCACGGCAACCCACTTCTCGGGGCTTCCCTTGCCTGAACCCATGCGGGTCTCAGCAGGCTTTTCGGTGACCGGCTTGTCTGGGAAGACGTTGATCCAGACCTTGCCACCGCGCTTGATGTGACGGGTCATGGCGATACGGGCAGCTTCGATCTGGCGGGCGGTGATCCACCCGGGCTCCAGTGCCTGGATTCCATACTCGCCGAAGGTGACCTCGGTCATCCCCTTGGAGTTGCCGCGCATCCGACCACGGTGCTGCTTTCGGTGCCTGACCTTCTTTGGCATCAGCATGATCAGTCACCATCCCCGGAGCGGAAGTGGGGTGTTTCGTGCTGTTCGCGGGTAGAGGCCTCGATGGCCTCCTCTTCGGCGAGCAACTTCTCGAACTCGGCGTCGCCCTCCTTGACGAGCGGAGCCGGTTCTGCGTCGGTGTCGCCGGCCTCGGCGGTTGCCTCTGACGGCACCTGCTCCTGTTCAGCCACTACCTCTTCAGCCGGACGGCGATGGACCGCTGCGGACGAAGAGACAACCTTGCCCGGCTTTGTCTGGCCCGAGGTCTCCCCGACGGCCATTGCGGCCTCCCTGGTGATCTTGTCCTCGAGTTGGCTCTTGTAGGGCAGGATGTCGCCCTTGTAGATCCAGACCTTCACGCCGATGCGGCCGTAGGTCGTGCGGGCCTCGCGGAACCCATAGTCGATATCGGCCCGCAGGGTGTGAAGCGGCACACGACCCTCGCGGTACCACTCGGAACGGGACATCTCTGAGCCACCGAGACGACCCGAGCATTGCACCCTGATTCCGAGGGCACCGGCCTTCTGGGCGTTCTGGACGGCACGCTTCATTGCCCGTCGAAAGGCGATCCGGCCGGCCAACTGGTCGGCGACACCCTGCGCAATGAGGGCCGCATCCAACTCAGGCTCCTTGATCTCCTGGATGTTGAGTTGGACCCTGTTGTTCCCGGTGATCTCACCCAGGCCGGCCCTCAGGCGGTCGGCTTCGGCGCCCTTTCGGCCGATGACGATCCCTGGCCTGGCCGTGTGCACATCGATCCGGAGACGGTCGCGGGTGCGCTCAACCTCAACACGGCTGATAGCAGCGTGTGGCAACTCGGTCATGAGGTACTCGCGCACCTGCCAGTCCTCAATGATGTTGTCGGCGTACTCCTGCCGGGTCGCGAACCATCGCGACTTCCAGTCGGTGGTCACGCCTAGGCGGAACCCGTACGGGTTTACCTTCTGGCCCATCAGCCCTGCTCCTTCGGGGACTCTGTGGACCCGTTTTCGTCGGCGGCTTCATCTTCTGGTTCTTCGGGCGCCTCTTCGACAGCCTCAGCGGCCTCTTCATCAGTATCTTCGGCTTCTTCGACAGCCTCATCGACTGTGTCGGCGGCTGCTTCTTCGGCGGCTTCCTCGGCAACCTCGGCCTCGGCGGCACGGCTCTTCTGGACACGTTGACGACGTGACTCGGCTGCCTGCTCGCTGGCTCCGGTCCGGCCCCGGGACTCCGCCCGCTCACGCATCGCCGTCAATTCATCGGCGCTGTAGCGGCTCACGATGATCGTGATGTGACAGGTCCTCTTGTTGATGCGCGTTGCACGTCCCCGTGCCCTCGGGCGCCAGCGCTTGAGCGTCGGCCCCTCATCGGCGTAGCAGGCCGACACGTAGAGTTCCTCGGCGCTGATCTCGTCGTTGTGCTCGGCGTTGGCGACAGCCGAGTCCAGGCACTTGGTGATCACGTCGGACACAGAGCGCTCGGAAAACTCCAGGATCTCTGAGGCCCGCCCGTAGGACTCGCCCCTAATCAGGTCGAGCACGGCACGCGCCTTCGACGCCGACACACGAATGTGCCGTGCCACGGCCCGGGTTCCCGGCCGCTCATTGGTCTTGGTTGCGACCATCAGCGATTGACCGCCTTCTCCTGGGTCGAATGGGACCTGAACGTCCGCGTCGGGGCGAACTCGCCCAACTTGTGTCCGACCATCGACTCGGTCACGTAGACCGGCACATGCTTGCGGCCATCATGGACCGCGATCGTGTGGCCGACCATGTCGGGGACGATCGTCGAGCGTCGTGACCAGGTCCTGATGACCTTCTTCTCACCGGACTCGTTCAACACATCGACCTTCTTCAGGAGATGGTCGTCTACGAACGGTCCCTTGCTGAGACTCCGTGGCATCTCTGCCTACCTCCGCGATCCGCGGCGGCGGCGCCGGCGCACGATCATTTTGTCGGACTGCTTGTCCCGCTTTCGGGTACGGCCCTCGGGCTTTCCCCATGGAGAGACCGGGTGTCGGCCACCCGAGGACTTGCCCTCACCGCCACCCAACGGGTGGTCGACCGGGTTCATCGCCACACCGCGGGTCTGTGGGCGCTTGCCCTTCCAGCGGTTGCGGCCGGCCTTTCCGATCTTGATCAGCTCATGTTCCTGGTTGCCAACCTCGCCGACTGTCGCCTTGCAGTCGATTCGGACCCTACGCATCTCACTGCTGGGCAGGCGAAGTGTCGCGAAGTCTCCCTCCTTGGCAACTAGCTGAACGCTGGAGCCGGCACTGCGGGCCATCTTGCCACCGCCGTCGGGCTGCAATTCGACGTTGTGGACGACGGTTCCTACCGGGATGTAGCGGAGAGGCAGGGCGTTGCCGGGGCGGATCTCGCTGCCCTGACCGGATTGGAGCGTGTCGCCAACCTGGACACCCCTGGGCGCCAGGATGTAGCGCTTCTCACCATCGTGGTAGTGCAACAGGAGAATCCGGCAGCTGCGGTTCGGGTCGTACTCGAGAGCGGCCACCTTTGCGGGCACTCCGTCCTTGTTGCGCCGGAAGTCGACAACCCTGTAGCGCTGCTTGTGGCCACCGCCGCGGTGACGTGAGGTCTTACGCCCGTAGTTGTTACGACCGCCGGTGGAATTCTGCTTCTCGAGGAGGGACCTCTCTGGGGTTGTACTCGTGATTTCCGAGAAGTCGGCGACGGTCTGGAACCGTCTGCCCGGACTGGTCGGCTTGCGCTTGCGTTGTGGCATGGCCCTATACCTCGAACAACTCGATCGAGTCACCCTCGACGAGGGTGACGTATGCCCGCTTCACATCGGGGCGGGAACTGTAGGACATTGTGCGACGGTTCCGCTTGCGCTTTCCGTCGCGGTTGAGCGTGTTCACCTTCTTGACGGTGACATCGAAGATGGCCTCGACCGCATCGCGGATCTCGGGCTTGGAGGCCGAGTTGGCGACCTCAAAGGTGTAGACGTGATCCTCGAGGAGCCCGTAGGACTTCTCGGAAACCACCGGGCGTCGGATGACGTCGCGTGCGTCCTTCACTCCTCTTCCTCCTCGTCGGTTGCCGGCTCGGAGTCGACAGGTGCAGGTGACCCGGTCGATGCGGAACCGACCGGCAGGGTGGCCTGGGTGAAGACAACCCAATCGCAGACCAGTACGTCGTATGCATTCAGTTCGCCGGGCGAGATCACGTGCACGTTTCCGAGGTTGGCGAAGCTCTTCCAGGTGTTCACGTCGCCACGATCGGCCACCAGAAGCACACGTCCCTCGAGGTTGAGGGCCTCCAGGGCGGCAACGGCATCGCGTGTGCGTGGAACCTCGAAGTTCCAGGCATCAACGACAGCAACCCGGCCCTCAGACGCCCGGTCCGAGAGTGCCGAGTTGAGTGCAAGGCGGATCATCTTCTTGGGGGTCTTCTGGGCGTAACTGCGGGGCTTGGGGCCGAGCGCCACGCCACCACCACGCCAGATCGGCGACCTGCTGGAACCGTGTCGGGCACGACCGGTTCCCTTCTGACGCCAGGGCTTCGCACCACCACCACGGGCCTCGGCCCGGGTCTTGGTGCTCTGGGCTCCGCTTCGGCGTGCCGCCAACTGGGCAGTCACCACCTGATGCAGGACGGCTGTGTTGGGAGTTATGCCGAACACCGATTCATCGAGTTGCAGCGAACCGCCGTTGGAGCCTGTCATGGTGCGAACTGTTACATCAGCCATCGTCAGGCACCCTTCACGGCGTTGCGGATCAGGACCGTGGCACCGCTGGGTCCGGGTACCGAGCCCCTGACCAGCAGCAGACTGCGCTCGGAATCGGCCTCGACGACCTTGAGGTTCAGCGTGGTGGTGCGCTGGTTGCCGAGCCGACCGGGCATCTTCTTGCCCTTGAACACGCGAGATGGCGTGGCACACTGGCCGATGGCTCCAGGCTTGCGGTGCACCTTGTGGGCACCGTGCGAGGCCCGCTGGCCGGCGAAGCCGTGACGCTTCATCACGCCGGCGAAGCCCTTGCCCTTGCTTACAGAGGTGACGTCGACCCGGGACTCGTCGGCGAGCGAATCGACGGTGATTTCCTGACCAAGTTCGTACCCGTCGACATCGTCGACCCTCAACTCGACGAGGTGCACACCGGCATCCACGCCGGCACCGTCGAAGTGGCCCGCCTCGGGACGGGTCAACTTGGCTGAATCTCGCTGGCCGAAGGTGACCTGGAGGGCGCTATAGCCGTCGCTGGCGACGGTCTTGATCTGGACGACCCGGTTGGGGAGCACGCGCAACACGGTGACGGGAACGACGTGGTTCTCGTCATCCCACACCTGGGTCATGCCGACCTTCTGGCCGACTATTGCCTTGCTTGCCATGATGGCTCCTGCGACTTGAACCGGTGGGTGCCTCCCACCGGTAGCGACCTCTGGCGGCCGCTCACGCGAACGCTCCGCACGGAAAACCCGGCGGAGCGACGATTCGGTTGTGCCGTACGGTTCCGCTGCGCTGCACCGATATGAATCGGAGCGGCAGACGGCCTTAACGGACATCGGTTTTCTCACCCCGGGCCCTCCGGAGCGCTGGAAGGTAACGATACGGCCGAAGCGGCCGCCCCACAACCGGGTGGCCATCCCTCAAGGGTCATGGGTCTACCGGTAACGTCGGGACCAGATCCGGCGATGGTCAGGAGCACGCCCCGGTGAACCACCCGAACGAGGGTACGACAGACGAACCCCCAGTTCAACGCATGTTTTCCGGTATTTCCACAGCCCCGCCAGCGTGGGTGGGCAGGGCCCTCCTGACACTTCTGGGCGGCTTGGCCGCACTCTGGTACCTGCGCGGGATCCTGGCATCGTTACGGTCCCTCTTCCTCATTTTCCTGGTGGCGACATTCCTCTCGTTCGCCCTGGAACCGGCCGTAGACCGATTGGAACGGATGGGCCTGCGCCGCGGTCTCGGAACGGCGCTCGTGTTCCTCATCGGGGCGGGCGCCCTCGGAGGATTCGGGACACTCGTGGGAACGATGCTGGCCGAGCAGGTGACCTCCTTCAGCGAGAACGTTCCCTCTTACCTGCGAGACATCGACTCGTTCCTCGAGGACGCCTTCGGCATCTCAGGTGCCACCTCTGACCTGCGGGCCGAGTACGACGACGGAATGGCGCGCTGGCTGGGTACCGTCGCCAATGACTTGGCCCGCTTCGGAACCACCATCGTCAACGTGTTGTTCCAGATCTTCACAGTTGGGTTGTTCGCCTTCTACATGTTGGCCGAGGGACCGACCCTCCGTAGGACCGTGTGTTCCCACCTGCCACAGCACAGGCAGAGGGCCGTGCTCGAGGTGTGGGACCTGGCAATCGCCAAGACCGGTGGTTACATCCTGTCCCGCACGGTCCTGGCAGTGGCATCAACGATCGTCCACTGGGTTGCCTTCGAGATGATCGACCTCCCCTCCCCCCTGGCACTCGCCCTCTGGGTGGGCGTCATGTCCCAGTTCGTCCCCGTGGTCGGCACCTACATAGCGGGTTCGGTACCGATCGTCATCGGGTTGCTCGAAGAACCCGTCCACGGCCTCTGGGCGCTGGTGGTCATAGCCGTCTACCAGCAGATCGAGAACTACCTCTTTTCACCCCGAATCACATCGCAGACCATGCAACTGCACGCCGCTGTCGCCTTCGGATCCGTCATTGCCGGTGCTGCCGTACTGGGTGTAGTCGGTGCGCTGCTAGCACTACCGGCCGCAGCCACGGTCCAGGCGGTCCTGTCGTCAACCGCTCCCCGCCACGAGGTCGCCGAGGACCTGTTGGACCAGAGCCGAGAGCGACGTGGTCGCCGGCAACAGCCGACACGACACCCGACCGTCGACACCGCCGGCGAAGATCAGGAGACCTGAGCCTTCCTCGGGCAAAACCCGGAGGACGCCCCACAGGGCGTCCTCCAACTCGTTCTGTTGTACCCGTTCAGGACCCGGCCGGGCCCCACGTGATCAGGTCTGCTGGATCTTGATCTCGACGTCGACCCCTGCCGGCAGGTCAAGCCGCTGGAGCGAATCGATCGTCTTGGGTGACGGCTTCATGATGTCGAGAAGACGCTTGTGGATACGCATCTCGAAGTGCTCGCGCGAATCCTTGTCCTTGAAGGGTCCCCGGATGACCGTGTAGCGGTGCTTCTCGGTCGGAAGCGGCACCGGACCCCGGATATCAGCCTGGGTACGAAGGACAGTCTCGACAATCTTTCGCGTCGACTGGTCAATCACCTCGTGATCGTAGGCCTTCAGGCGAATCCGGATCTTCTGGTCAGCTGGCATCCGTGGAACCCGACTACTTGATGACCTTGGTTACAGCGCCAGCACCGACTGTGCGGCCACCTTCGCGGATGGCGAACCGGAGGCCGACGTCCATAGCGATCGGAGCGATGAGCTCAACGGTCATGGTGGTGTTGTCACCGGGCATGCACATCTCGACACCCTCATCTAGGGCGATGTTGCCGGTCACGTCCGTGGTCCTGAAGTAGAACTGCGGCCTGTAGTTGGAGAAGAACGGCTTGTGGCGTCCACCCTCCTTGGTCGTCAGCACGTAGACCTCAGCCTCAAACTGGGTGTGTGGCGTGATCGAGTCGGGCTTTGCGAGGACCTGGCCGCGCTGGACCTCATCCTTGTCGATACCCCGCAGGAGAGCACCGATGTTGTCGCCGGCGATTCCCTCGTCAAGCAACTTGCGGAACATCTCGACGCCGGTACAGACCGTGGTCTGGGTGTCCTTGAGGCCGACGATCTCGATGTTGTCGCCGGTGTTCACCTTGCCCTGTTCGACACGACCGGTTACGACGGTGCCGCGACCGGTGATCGAGAACACGTCCTCGATGGGCATGAGAAACGGCTTGTCAACATCGCGGTCGGGCTGGGGGATGAACTCGTCGACTTGTCTCATGAGTTCCACGACCTGGTCGCCGGCAGCCGCGTCGCCCTCCAGGGCGTTCAGGGCCGATACCCGGACCACCGGTGTGTCGTCGCCCGGGAACTCGTACTCGTCGAGCAGCTCACGGACCTCCATCTCGACCAACTCGAGCAGTTCCTCGTCGTCGACCATGTCGCACTTGTTGAGGGCAACGATGATCTTGGGCACACCCACCTGGCGGGCCAGCAGCACGTGCTCACGTGTCTGGGGCATTGGGCCATCGGCGGCTGACACGACAAGGATCGCACCGTCGACCTGGGCCGCACCGGTGATCATGTTCTTGATGTAGTCGGCGTGGCCGGGCATGTCGACGTGGGCGTAATGGCGGTTCTCGGTCTCGTACTCGACGTGCGAGACGTTGATCGTGATGCCTCGCTCGCGCTCTTCGGGTGCCTTGTCGATGTTGTCGAAGTCCGTGAATGCCGTTGAATCGGGATCACGGTCCGAGAGGACCTTGGTAATCGCCGCGGTGAGGGTTGTCTTACCGTGATCGATATGTCCCATGGTGCCGACATTGACGTGCGGCTTGTTACGTTCAAACTGGGCCTTGGCCATGACTCTTCCTTGGATTTGTGTTTCTGGTTCTTCTGCTCAGTGGTCATTCACCGCGTATGCGGCTCACGATTTCTTCCTGCACCGACCCCGGTGTCTGCTGATATGAGTCGAACTGCATCGTGTAGGTCGCGCGCCCCTGGGTGCACGAACGCAGGTCGGTAGCGTACCCGAACATCTCGGACAACGGTACCTGTGCGCTCACCACCTGGTTTCCGCTCCGGGCCTCCATCTGTCCGACCCTGCCGCGTCGGGAATTGAGGTCGCCGACGACATCACCCATGTACTCCTCAGGGGTCACCACCTCGACCCCCATGACGGGCTCGAGCAGAACCGGCCTAGCGAGGCGGACGACCTCACGGAACCAGGCCTGTGCGGCGATCTTGAAGGCCATCTCAGATGAGTCAACATCGTGTGACTTGCCGTCGTTGAGGCTCACCTTCAGTCCCAGCAGGGGGAATCCAGCGAGAACTCCGCCTGTCATGGCCGACTGGATGCCTGCGTTCACGGACGGGATGTACTCCTTGGGCACGCGGCCACCCCTGATGTTGTCCTCGAACATGTAGGTCTCGTCGTCTTCGCTCCAGGGAGTGATCGAGGCAACGATCTCTGCGAACTGTCCAGAACCACCGGTCTGCTTCTTGTGCGTGTACCGGTGGTCGGAGACCTCTCTGGTAATGGTCTCCCGGTATGCCACCTGTGGCTTGCCGACGTTGGCATCCACCCTGAACTCGCGCTTCATGCGGTCGACCAACACCTCGAGGTGCAATTCGCCCATGCCGCCGATGATCGTCTGTCCGGTGTCATCGTCGCTCTTCACCGTGAAGGTGGGGTCCTCCTCGGCCAGCGCTCCGAGCGCCCTGCCCATCTTGTCCTGGTCGGCCTTGGACCGTGGCTCGACTGCGACATGGATGACCGGCAGGGGGAACTCCAGCTGCTCGAGCACGATCGGGTGGTCCGGGGCACAGAGGGTGTCGCCGGTGCGAGTGTTCTTGAGGCCGATGCCAGCCACGATGTCTCCGGCCCGGACGTCGTCGCGGTCCTCACGGTCGTTGGCGTGCATCTCGAGGATCCGGCCGATCCGTTCCTTGGAACCGGTTCGGGTATTCAGCACGGCCGATCCCTTGTCGAGGGTGCCGCTGTAAGCCCGGAAGTAGATGAGCTTGCCGACGTGGGGGTCGGTCATGATCTTGAATGCCAGAGCGGCAAACGGCGCCTCGTCGTCGACGAGGCGTTCGACCGTGTCGCCCGTCCGGGGGTGGACTCCCTCGACAGGGGGAAGATCCAGGGGCGACGGAAGGTACTTGATCACCGCGTCCAGTAGGGGCTGCACCCCTTTGTTCTTGAACGCCGAACCCGTGAGGATCGGCACGCAGTCACCCGAAATCGTCCCGGTACGCAGAGCCGAACGAATGTCGTCGGGGGTTACCTCCTCCTCGGCGACGAACTTCTCGAGGATGTTCTCGTCGAACTCGGAAAGGGAGTCGATCAGCTCGCTGTGGTACTCCTCGGCCGTTTCGACCATGTCCTCGGGGATGTCCACGACCTCCCACGAGGCACCCAGGTCTTCGCTCTGCCACACGAGGGCCTTCATCTCGACAAGGTCGACCACCCCGGCAAACTCGGCCTCGGCGCCGATCGGCAACTGGACAACCGCAGCATTGCAACCCAGGCGCTCACGGATGGTTCCAAGTACGAAGTAGAAGTCGGCACCCGTGCGATCCATCTTGTTGATGAAGCACATGCGGGGAACGGCGTACTTGTCGGCCTGCCGCCAGACGGTCTCGGTCTGGGGCTCTACGCCTGCGACCCCGTCGAACACTGCAACGGCACCATCCAGCACACGAAGTGAACGCTCCACCTCGACGGTGAAGTCGACGTGACCCGGGGTGTCGATGATGTTCACCCGGTGATCGTTCCAGAAGCAACTCGTTGCAGCCGAGGTAATGGTGATACCCCGCTCCTGCTCCTGTTCCATCCAGTCCATGGTGGCGGCGCCGTCGTGGACCTCGCCGATCTTGTAGTTGACACCGGTGTAGTAGAGGATGCGCTCGGTGGTCGTGGTCTTGCCCGCGTCGATATGGGCCATGATCCCGATGTTGCGGGTCTTTGCTAGCGGGTGTCGCTCGGCCATGTCAGTGTCTCGGTGGTCAGTTGTTCAGATCTGGTTCCGGGCCCGCGTGGACCCTCTGGTATTTCTGGTGCACTCGTGACTTCCGCTACCGGACTTCCCCAGCAGCGGAACGGGCTTCAGGTCGTGTACCGCCCCCGGGGGTGGCTCACCAGCGGTAGTGGGCGAACGCCTTGTTGGCCTCAGCCATCTTGTGCAGGTCCTCACGGCGCTTCACCGAGGCACCGACGCCGTTGGAGGCATCCATTATCTCGTTTGCCAGGCGCTCGGCCATGGTGTGCTCACGACGGTCGCGCGAGTAGTTCACCAGCCATCTGACGGCGAGGGTGTTGGCACGACGAGGGCGGACCTCGACGGGAACCTGGTAGGTGGCACCGCCTACACGGCGACTCCGGACCTCGAGCTGGGGCCGGACGTTGTCGATGGCACGCTTCAGGGTGCCGACCGGTTCGCTACCGGTCTTGGACTCGACCATCGTCATCGACGAGTAGACAATCCGCTCCGCGGTAGACCGCTTGCCCCTCTGGAGAACCTTGTTGACCAACTGGGTAACGACAACCGACCGGTAGACCGGATCGGGGGTCAGCTCGCGGCGTACCGCTGGACCCTTGCGTGGCACGATCAGCCTTCTTTCTTGGCGCCGTAGCGGCTACGGGCCTGACGGCGCTGGCTTACCCCGGAGGTGTCAAGGGTGCCACGGACGACCTTGTAGCGAACACCGGGAAGGTCCTTCACACGGCCACCACGGACCAGGACGATTGAGTGTTCCTGGAGGTTGTGACCCTCACCCGGGATGTAGGCGGTTATCTCAGCACCACTGGTCAAGCGGACGCGGGCCACCTTGCGCAGGGCCGAGTTCGGCTTCTTGGGAGTGGTCGTATACACCCTCGTGCAGACGCCTCGGCGCTGGGGCGCGCCCTTGAGGGCCGGCGTGGCCTCCTTGCGGCGCTTTGACGTGCGGCCCTTGCGGACCAACTGCTGAATGGTGGGCACTTGTCTACCTCGTTGTGGAACCCGTACAGGTCCCTGAATGGAGAAACTCGAAACAGCGCCGTGGTGACACTGGGGTCGTACCACGGCCAGCGGATGAGTCTACGGGTGGAAAAACGCTACTCACAAGCGCGACCCGCACGACATGCAACTGAATCCTGCACTCAACCGACTTCAGGTGACTCATCGGGGACAGCTGCAGCAAGGTCGATGACATCGGCCTCATAGGCACCCTCGAACTCGTCGCCCGAGACCGCATCGACGGCACCGAGCTGGTCGGTCTGGCCTGCCAGCCACTGTGCGAGATCCTGTTCCTCGTCGGCTGATGAGTAGAAGTCCATCGGCTTGTAGTCGGGAGCATGCGTAACCACTCGACGGTACCTCTCCATGCCGGTTCCAGCCGGCACCAACTTGCCGATGATGATGTTCTCCTTGAGGCCGATGAGCTTGTCGCTCTTGCACTCGATGGCCGCCTCGGTCAGGACCCGTGTCGTCTCCTGGAAGGAAGCTGCAGAGAGCCACGAGTCGGTCGCCAACGAGGCCTTCGTTATACCCATCAGTTCGGGGCGACCCTCGGCAGGCCGCTTGCTCTCTGTCACGAGCTGCCGGTTGGTTTCGGCGAACACCCGCTGGTCGACCTGTTCGCCGGGAAGGAAGTCGGACTCGCCGGGGTCGTTAATCTTCACCCGTCGGGTCATCTGCCGGACGATCAATTCGATGTGCTTGTCGTGGATTGACACGCCCTGGTCGCGGTAGACCTTCTGGACCTCTTCGACGAGGTACTGCTGGGTTTCACGGACACCCTTGATCTCGAGCAGCTCCTTGGGATCGCGTGGACCCTCGACAATGGCGTCGCCGGCCCGGACCTCCTGCCCATCGGTGACTTCCAGCCGGGGGGAACCCTGGATCGTGTAGACCTCTTCGGTTCCATCGTCGGCAACGACGGCGATCTCACGGCCCCTGCCCTCGTCCTCACCGATGCGGACGACTCCGGAGATGCGAGCGAGGGTTGCCTTGCCCTTGGGGGTGCGGGCCTCGAACAACTCCACGACCCTCGGTAGACCACCGGCGATGTCCTTGCCGACCACACCACCGGTGTGGAAGGTACGCATTGTCAGCTGGGTACCCGGCTCACCGATTGACTGTGCGGCTATCACGCCGACGGCCTCGCCTACCTCGATGGGCTTGCTGGTCGCCAGGGACATGCCGTAGCAGGCAGCCGAGACGCCGACCGCGGAGTCGTCTGTCAGCGGGGAGAGCACCCTCACCCGTTCGACCGAAGGGTCGTCGCGGAGGGTCACGAGCTCGGCCTCGCCGACAATCGTGCCAGCGGACATGGTCGAGCCGTCGGACAACTCGACGTCGTCGGCCAGCGTGCGGCTGTAGAGCCGGTTCTCGATGTAGTAGCGCTTGCCCGGTTCGTCATCACGAACGCCGTCGATCCAGACACCACGCACCGGGCCGTCTGCCTCGAACGGGTTGTACTCGTTAATGATCAACTCCTGGGAGACATCGACAAGGCGACGGGTCAGATAGCCGGAGTCGGCGGTCCGAAGGGCGGTGTCAACCAGGCCCTTCCTGGCGCCGGGCGTGGCGATGAAATACTCAAGCATCGTCAGGCCCTCACGGAAGTTGGACTTGATCGGGCGGGGAATCATGTCACCACGGGGGTTGGCCACCAGCCCACGCATACCCGCGATCTGACGGACCTGCATCATGTTTCCACGGGCACCCGACTTGACCATCATGTCGATCGGATTGAAATCCTGGGCCTCGAGGGACTCGACCATGCGCTCGGTCACCTCGGCGGTGGCCTTGTTCCAGATCTCGACCTCTTTCTGGCGTCGCTCACCGTCGGTGATGATGCCGCGGCGGAACTGCGCGTCGACCTTCTCGGCGTCCTTTTCGTGCCGGTCCAAGATGGACTGCTTCTCGACCGGTGTGCGGACATCATCGATCGAGACGGTGAGACCCGACCTCGTGGCGTACTTGAAGCAGGTGTCCTTGAGCAGGTCCAGGCTGACCGCCACGTCCTTCTTCGGGTAATGGCGGGCCAGGTCGTCGACGATGACACCCATTTCCTTCTTGTCGATCTGGTGGTTGACGAAGCCGAAACCAGCCGGAAAGGCCTCGTTCAGGATCACCCGGCCAGGCGTCGTCGTCTTCCAGACAGCTGGTGAACCGTTGGCAGCCGTTTCGACCATCTCTGGGTACTCATCGGAGCGGTACTGGATGCGGGCGTGCAGGTGCACCGACCCGGCCTCGAGTGCGTGCTCGAGTTCGTCGATCCGGCGAAAGGCCCTGCCCTCGCCGGCGGCACCTTCGGCCTCATCGGTCAGGTAGAAAGCCCCGATGATCATGTCCTGGGTTGGCGTCACCAGAGGTCGGCCGTGCGCCGGGCTCAACACGTTGTTGGCCGACAGCATCAGCACCCGTGCCTCGGCCTGGGCCTCGGCTGACAGCGGCAGGTGGACCGCCATCTGGTCACCATCAAAGTCGGCGTTGAACGCGGTGCAGACCAGCGGATGGATCTGGATTGCCTTGCCCTCGACCAGCACCGGCTCAAAGGCCTGAATCCCCAGGCGGTGCAGGGTGGGAGCACGGTTCAACAGCACCGCGTGTTCCCTGATCACGTCGTCGAGAACGTTCCAGACCTGCGGCTTGCGGCGCTCAACCATGCGCTTGGCTGACTTGATGTTCTGTGCAACCTCCTCGTCGACCAGCTTCTTCATCACGAATGGCTTGAAGAGCTCGAGTGCCATGATCTTTGGAAGCCCGCACTGGTGGAACTTGAGGGTTGGGCCGGCCACGATGACCGAACGGCCCGAGTAGTCGACGCGCTTGCCGAGCAGGTTCTGACGGAACCGGCCCTGCTTTCCCTTGAGCATGTCGGAGAGGGACTTCAGCGGTCGATTACCAGGTCCGGTGACGGGTCGCCCCCGACGTCCGTTGTCGAACAAGGCGTCGACGGCCTCCTGGAGCATGCGTTTCTCGTTGTTCACGATGATCTCGGGCGCACCCAGATCCAGGAGCCTCTTAAGCCGGTTGTTGCGGTTGATGACCCGTCGGTACAGGTCGTTCAGGTCGGATGTGGCAAAACGGCCACCGTCCAGTTGGACCATCGGTCGCAGGTCAGGCGGAATCACCGGAACCACGTCGAGGATCATCGCCCGCGGTTCGTTGGCACGCCGCCCGTACTTGTCGCGGCGGTTGAACGCAGCCACGATCTTGAGCCGCTTTATGGCCTTCTGCTTGCGCTGGGCGGACAGGGGCTTTTGGCCCTCGGGAGGATCGATCATCGCCCGGAGCTTGACCTCTTCGTCGTCGAAGTCGATCTTGTCGATGAGCTGTGCCAGCGCATCGGCACCCATACCACCCTCGAAGTAGTCACCCCAGCGGTCGACCAGCTCACGCCAGAGCAGATCATCGTCGATGATCTGGCGTGCGAACAGGGTGCTGAACTCGTCCCACGCCCTATTCAGGACGTCGAGCTCGGTCTCGTACTGCTCACGGATGAAGGCCAGGTCCTTGCCGGCCGCCCGCTGGCGAGCACGCAGGTCGGTATCCTTGGCCCCTTCTGCCTCGAGTTGAGCCAACTCGGCCTCGAGGTCCTCCTGTCGGCGATCAAGCTCGCGGTCGCGCTCCTCTTCGATGGCGGTGCGCTCCTCGACCAGCTCCTCTTCGAGCTGGGGGAGGTCCTCGTGGCGCTTGTCCTCGTCGACCCAGACAACGAGGCTGGCAGCAAAGTAGATGACCTTCTCCAACTGCTTGGCCTTGAGCTCCTCGCGGGGCTCGGTGCCCATCAGCAGGTACGCCAGCCACGACCTGGTTCCGCGCAGGTACCAAATGTGGACGGCCGGTGCCGCCAACTCGATGTGGCCCATGCGTTCACGCCGGACCTTCGAGCGCGTGACCTCGACCCCGCAGCGCTCACAGATAATGCCCTTGAAGCGGACGCGCTTGTACTTGCCGCAGTAGCACTCCCAGTCCTTGGTAGGACCGAAGATCTTCTCACAGAAGAGCCCGTCCTTTTCAGGCTTGAGCGTGCGGTAGTTGATGGTCTCCGGCTTCTTCACCTCACCGTTGGACCACATGCGTATGCCGTCGGCGGTGGCAAGGCCAATCCGAAGCTGGTCGAAATCGTTGACGTCGAGCACTCGTCTACTTCCTACGTCTTGTCACTGGGTATATGTCACTAACTAACGGTCTGAACCTGGATGAATCAGTGGAGAAGGCCGGCGCTGCGGCGTTCATCTTCCTCATCGGACCCACGTTCGGGCCTTGAAATGTCGATGCCGAGGGACTCGGTCGTGCGGTAGATGTCCTCGTCGAGTTCATGCATCTCGATCTGATGCCCCTCCTCGGACAGCACCTCAACATCGAGACAGAGGGACTGCATCTCCTTGATGAGCACCTTGAAGCTCTCCGGGATTCCCGGCTCGGGGATGTTGTCGCCCTTGACTATCGCCTCGTAGACCTTGACCCTGCCGAGCACGTCATCGGACTTGATGGTGAGGAGTTCCTGAAGGCAGTAAGCGGCCCCGTAGGCCTCAAGTGCCCAGACCTCCATCTCGCCGAAGCGCTGGCCACCGAACTGCGCCTTACCGCCAAGCGGCTGCTGGGTGATCATCGAGTACGGGCCGGTGGACCGTGCGTGGATCTTGTCGTCGACGAGGTGGGCCAGTTTCAGGATGTAGACGTAGCCCACCATGATCTCGTGGTCGTAGGGCTCTCCCGTGCGACCGTTGTAGAGGGTGGTCTTGCCGTCGACCTGCACGAGGCGTTCGCCGTCGGCGGACTCCGGGTTGATGTTCTGGAGGATCTTCTGGATTGTCGGATGCTCGCCGGAGCGGTCCTCTTCGTCCCAGTGGGCTCCGTCGTACACCGGGGTGGCAACGTGCACCGAAGGCGGTGTGGACGTACGGGTCTTGCGCTCGATCCCGGTGACGGGCTTCTCGCCGACGGTTTCGCCGTCGACCTCCCAGCCCCACCTGGCGCAGTATCCGAGGTGGGCCTCGAGCACCTGGCCAACGTTCATGCGGGAGGGAACGCCGAGGGGGTTCAAGATGATGTCGACGGGGGTGCCGTCGGCAAGGTACGGAAGGTCCTCGACGGGCAGGACCCTTGAGATGACACCCTTATTGCCGTGCCTACCGGCCAACTTGTCGCCGACGCTGATCTTGCGCTTCTGGGCCACGTAGACCCGGACCAACTGGTTGACGCCTGGCGGAAGCTCATCGCCGTCGTCGCGGTTGAACACCTTGACGTCGATGACCTTGCCGGTCTCGCCGTGGGGAACCTTCAGAGAGGTGTCGCGGACCTCGCGGGCCTTCTCGCCGAAGATCGCCCTGAGGAGCCTCTCTTCGGGGGTCAGCTCGGTCTCGCCCTTCGGGGTGACCTTCCCGACCAGTACGTCGCCGGGTGAGACGTCGGCGCCGACCCTCACGATTCCAAGGTCGTCGAGGTCAGCCAGAATCTCGTCGGACAAGTTCGGTATGTCGCGGGTGATCTCCTCGGGCCCCAACTTGGTGTCACGGGCATCGATCTCGTGCTCATGGATGTGGATCGAGGTGAGGACGTCGTCCTTGACCAGCCGCTCTGAAAGGATGATCGCGTCCTCGAAGTTGTAGCCCTCCCAGGACATGAACGCCACGAGGAGGTTCTTGCCGAGCGCCAACTCGCCACCGTCGGTCGAGGATGCATCGGCCAGCAGTTCGGCCTTCTTGACCTTCTGTCCCGGAACAACCCTGCTCTTGTGGTTGATGCAGGTGTCCTGGTTAGAACGCTCGAACTTGGACAGGTCATGCGTGACGATTCCGCCCTTGCCGTAGTCGACGGTGATCGACACGCCATCGACCTCGGTGACGATTCCGGCAGCATCGGCGAGGATCATGTTTGCGGCGTCCCTTGCAGCGCGGCTCTCGATTCCGGTGCCGATGTAAGGGGCCTCGGATCGGATGAGCGGTACTGCCTGGCGCTGCATGTTGGCGCCCATGAGGGCCCTGTTCGCATCGTCGTGCTCGAGGAACGGGATGAGGGCTGTCGCCACCGACACGATCTGCTTCGGGGTGACGTCCATCAACTGGACCTCCTCGGGCGGAACGTAGGAGATCTCAGTGGTTGAACCGAAGAAGACGTCCTGTTCCAACTGGAGGCGCAGGTCCTGGAGGGAGGCGGCCTGTGGCGAACGGCGCACGAGGACACGCTGGTTGGCGAAGGTGCCATTGGGGTTGAGGGGCGCGTTGGCCTGCGCCACCACGTACTCCTCCTCCTCGTCCGCTGCCAGGTAGATGATCTCATCGGTGACCTTGCCGTTCTTCACGATCCGGTAGGGCGACTCGATGAAGCCGAACGGGTTGATCTGGCCGTAGGTGGCGAGCCCACCGATGAGGCCGATATTTGGGCCCTCAGGGGTCTCAATCGGGCACATACGCCCGTAGTGCGAGAAGTGGACATCGCGGACCTCAAATCCGGCGCGCTCGCGGGAGAGGCCTCCGGGACCGAGGGCGGACAGGCGTCGACGGTGGGTGAGGCCCGAAAGAGGGTTCACCTGATCCATGAACTGAGAGAGCTGGCTGGTGCCAAAGAACTCCTTGATGGCAGCCACGACAGGTCTGATGTTGATCAGGGTCTGTGGCGTGATGGCCTCAACGTCCTGGGTGGTCATACGCTCACGTACGACCCTCTCCATGCGGGACAGGCCAATGCGAACCTGGTTCTGGATCAGCTCACCGACCGAACGGATGCGACGGTTGGCAAAGTGGTCCTGATCATCGAGGCGGTAGCCCGGCTCGCCCTTGGCCAGGTGCAACAGGTAGGTACAGGTGGCAAGAACCTCTGACCGGCTGAGAACCGACTGATCGGGATCGGGCCTTTCAAGTTCGATGCCGAAGAGCTCCTCACAGCGCTCGATCTCTGGGCCCAACTTACGGTTCAGCTTGTAGCGACCGACCCTGGACAGGTCGTAGCGGCGTGACTCGAAGAAGGCGTTGCGAATGTAGGCACGGGCCGCCTCGAGTGATAGCGGCTCGCCTGGACGTACGCGCTTGTAGATCTCAAGCAGAGCCTCGTCCTGTGGCGACTTGCGCTCGCCAGCCTCGACTGCTTCCTCCCAGCCCTCGGGGAGCCGGTCCTTTTCCCACTGGCCCTCCAGGTAGTCGAAGTGACCGACGAGGCGTTCGAGGAAACCGGGATGGTTCTCCTCGTCGTAGCCGAGGGCACGGAGCAGAACGAACATCGAGAGCCTGCGCTTGCGGGCGACCCTCGTTCCGGCGGTCACGTCCTTGCCGGGCTTCTGCTCGACGTCGAATTCGATCCATTCGCCGCGGTACGGGTGGATGGTTCCGGTGACAAGCTGGTGCTTTGAGAGGTTCCTGAGGCGGTACCTCTCGCCCGGCTGGAAGATGACGCCGGGTGACCGAACGAGCTGGGACACCACGACGCGTTCGGTTCCATTGATGATGAACGTGCCCTCGTCGGTCATCACAGGGAAGTCGCCCATGAAAACTGTCTGCTCCTTGATCTCTCCGGTGTTGGAGTTCATGAAGCGGGCCCTGACAAACATCGGGGCCGAATAGGTCATGTCCTTTTCACGACACTCCTCGACGGTGAATTTCGGCACTGGCCGGAGGTCCTCGTCGTTCGGGTCGAATTCCAGTTCGAGAGAGAGCGTCTCGCTGAAATCGGTGATCGGGCTGAGGTCGCGGAACGTATCGGCAATGCCCTGATCGAGGAACCACCGGAACGAATCCCGTTGGATGGCGATCAGGTTGGGCAACTCCCGAACTTCTTCGAGAGACCCAAACGAATAACGTTCCCGGACGAGGGGGCGAGCAGACACCTAGAACTCCTGGCCAGGGTTTACGGACAAGGGGCAAGCCGGGTAATGACGATTACCGATCCGAAAACGGAACGAGCAACAGGCGCGACCACAGCAACTGGCAATCCTAATGCGAGCGCGCAGGGCTCCGCAACCCCCAAACCATCAACGGCCCGGGGAGGAGACACCACGGCGTGATGCCCTCCACACACAAGGCTAGGGAATCTGAACCCGCCGGTCAAGGTTCTTGAAGCACCGATGGTGTGATGGGCCAATACGACCGATGCCCCCAGGGCAACCCCGGGGGCATCGTGTACGTCGGTTTCGCGTAGTTACTTGAGCTCGATAGACGCGCCTGCAACCTCGAGGGACTCCTTGGCCTTTTCGGCGTCTTCCTTCGACACACCCTCCATCACGTTGCTGGGGGCTCCGTCGACAAGCTCCTTGGCGTCCTTGAGGCCCAGGTTGGTCAGCGCCCTGACCTCCTTGATCACCTGGATCTTCTTGTCACCGGAGTCGGTCAGGACGACGTCGAACGCGTCCTGCTCCTCTTCTTCCTCGCCATCACCGGCGACAGGAGCAGCTGCAACCGCAGCCACGGGAGCAGCTGCTGTAACACCGAACTTCTCTTCGAAGTCGGTCAGCATCTCGCTCAACTCGAGGACGCTCATCTCGGCGATGGCGTCCAGTATCTCTTCTTTGGTTGCCATGATCAGGCCTCCTCGGTTTCCTCGGCCGCAGCCGTCTCTGTGTCGGCATCTGCCTCATCGGCAGTTGCCCCATTGTCATCAGCCGGTGCCTCATCGGCAGCAGCATCATTGTCATCAGCCGGTGCCTCATCGACAGCGGCATCAGAACCTGTCTCATCAACCGGTGCCTCATCGACAGCAGCATCTTCGTCTGTTGAGGACACCGGACCACCCTGCTGGTCGATCAGGGCCTTGAGCCCATACGCCAGGTTCTGTGGAAGTGCGTTGAGCAGGCTTGCAAGCTGCTGCATCGGTGCCGCCATTGCGCCGGCGATCTGGGCGAGCAAGACCTCACGTGGTGCGATCTTGGCCAGGGCCCTGATCTGTTCGACGGTCAACCGCTCAGAGTCCAAGAGGCCACCCTTTATCACCAGGGCCTCATGGTTCTTGGCAAAGTCGTCGAGGGCCTTTGCGAGCGACACTGCATCGCCGGCTGAACCGTCGGACCGCTCACTAACCAGGGCGATGGCTGTCGGCCCAGTCAACAGGTCGTCGATCTCGAAGTCCAGATCGCTGACAGCCAACCTCACGAGGGTGTTCTTGTACACCTTGTACTCGCCACCAACGGCACGCAGTGCAGCACGCAACTCGGCCAGAGCAGGGACATCAAGGCCCCTGTACTCGGTAAGTACGACAGCTTCGGTGTTGGACAGCCGTTCACGAACCTCGTCAACAACAGCAACCTTGTCGGGGCGGGGATTCTCCACGCTCCTACCTCCTGGTGTTTCTCGGGTCAGGGGCTGCCGGTTACACCGGCCTCCCGTGTACGTCTTCAATCTGGTTTGACGGTCGTACACCGATAACCCGGTCCGGACATGGCCCGGAGCCGATCAGGAGACTCGCCTGCTCGGGTGGCTGTTAGGCGCGTTCTGTGCTGCATGGCGGCACAACCCGGAGGTCTTCGGTGAGCGTGTCAGTTGTGGCGGTCAGGGTAGCGCTGCAGCGTCACACCCCCACCCCCGCTGCTGCGACAGGCGTCAGTCGATGACCTGTAGTGGGTCGATCCTGACGCTTGGCCCCATGGTTGATGAGATGGCCACCTTCTTGAAGTAACGGCCCTTGGTGGATGCGGGCCTGAGACGCTCCAACTCCTCGACTGCGGCCTTCATGTTGGCTGCAAGAGCCGGAACCTCAAAGCTGACCCGCCCGATCGGGAGGTGGACGTTGCCGAACTTGTCGGTCCGGAACTCGACCTTTCCGCCCTTGAACTCGGCTACAGCCTTGGCGACGTCGTCGGTGACGGTGCCGGACTTCGGGTTGGGCATCAGACCACGAGGTCCAAGCGACCGGCCCAGCTTGCCGACTGTCGGCATCATGTCGGGGGTCGCAATGGCCACGTCGAAGTCGAGCATTCCGCCTTCGACCTCTGCGGCCAGGTCATCGGCACCGACATGGTCAGCACCGGCCTCACTGGCGGCGGTAGCCGCCTCGCCCTGTGCGAAGACAGCCACACGGACGTCCTTGCCGGTTCCCGATGGCAGGCTCACGGTGCCGCGGACCAACTCCTCGGTCTTGCGGGGGTCAACCCCGAGACGCACGACCAGGTCGATGCTCTCATCGAACCTGGAGCCGTGGACCGACCTGACCATCTCGAGCGCATCTGTGCCCGAGTGGAGTTCCTGTGGGTCTATCCGGGCTGCTGCATCGTCGTACCGCCTGCCCCGGCCACTGCTGTTATCACTCTTCGCCATGGTTTTCCTCCCGGCTTCCTCGGCTTCGGCTCCTGTGTCCGGCGGGGCGAGGTACTCCCCAGTCCCGGAGCCACCCATTGCGGGTGATGGCCATTCGGTCTTCGTCTAGGTCAGGCAACCTCGATACCCATACTGCGTGCAGTGCCTGCAACCTGCAGCTTGGCACCTTCCATGTCGATGGCATTGAGGTCGGGCATCTTGGCCTCGGCAATCTCCTCAACCTGGGCCCATGAGATGGACCCGGCAACCTCACGACCCGGGTTCTCGGCAGCCTTGTCGAGCTTTGCCGCCTGCCTGATGAGAAATGAGGTGGGTGGGGTCTTGGTGATGAAGGTGAAGGAACGGTCCTCGTAGATCGTGATCTCGACGGGGACGATCTGGCCGCGCTTGTCCTCGGTCTTGGCGTTGTACTCCTTGCAGAAGTCCATGATCGCCACGCCGTGGGGGCCGAGCGCCGTGCCGACAGGCGGTGCCGGGGATGCCTGACCAGCAGGGATCTGGATCTTCACGATCGCCATTGCCTTTTTCTTAGCCATGTCTGTTGCTCGTAGTCAGTAGTCGGTCGGGGCCGCCTTCGGCGGCTGGGTGGAACGATCAAGTCTGGGGGTGGGCCAGGTGATTGGCAACCCTGACTCCGGACACCACTCGGCGACCGTGACAGGGTCGGCCGCTCAGAGCTGTGCCACCTGTGAGAACTCCAACTCGACCGGAGTCTCCCGGCCGAAGATGTTGACCAACACCTTGACCTTCAGCTGGTCAACGTTTATCTCGATGATCTCGCCCGAGAAGTCGGCGAACGGGCCTTCCTTCACCCTCACGGTGTCGCCGGTGTCAAAGCCCAGCCTGGCCTTGGCCTTTACCGGGGCCTCGGCTGCGGTTTCGTCAGCGGTCGGCAGGAAGGTCTCGACCTCGCGTCGGCCCAGCCGGGAAGGCTTGCCGCCGGCCCCCACGAAGTTGACAATGCCGGGTGTGTCACGGATGGCGGCCCAGCTGACGTCGTCGAGGTAACAGCGCACGAGGAGGTATCCGGGGAACATCTTCTTGGCAACGGTGACCTTCTTGCCGTTGCGGAACTCGACGACATCCTCCATAGGGATGACGATCTCAAGAATACGGTCCTCGAGGTTCATGGATGCCGTACGGGCATCGAGGTTCTTGCGGACCTTGTTCTCGTAACCGGACTGGGTGTGGACGACATACCAGTTGCCCGGCTTGTCAAATGCACTCTCCGCCTCTGGAGCCTGCTCGCCGTCGTCGGGCGCGAGGAGGGCTTCCTCGTCGAGCACCTCGACCTCGGTGGCCTGGTCTTCCGCGGCTACTTCTTCTTCGGCCTGGTCTTCGTCAACAAGGTTGCCGACAGGAAGGAGGTCGGCCGGCGTCGGCCCGGCTGAGTCCTCGCCGGATGGTTCGTCAGCGGAGCCGCCGAGGTTCCCGGCGGGGAGCAGATTAGCCGCAGCGACGGGTGCCTCGGTCTCTTCTGTGGTGCTCATCAGATGTCAAACAGGTTGAGTACGGAGTTGGAAAACACCCAGTCAAGGCCAGCCACGATGGCGGTCACGGCGATGATGGTGACGACCACGACCGTTGCGTAGTTGGCGGTCTCTGCACGCGAGGGCCACGCCACCTTCCGGAGTTCGGCCCTGACCTCGCGGGAGAACTGAGCGACGCTGGTCCTCTCCTCGGCCTGGTGCGATGACTGCTCACGACGCTGGCGGATCGGTTCGCCGTCGGCGTCAACCTCACCCTGGCGCTGCAGGAGTCTCTTCTGCTCGCGGTTCATCGACATGGACAGGCCTCAAGTTGGAATATCTGTGGATGGATCAGGCTAACGGGGTCTAAATCGCCACGCGCCCCTGATGGGCATGTTGACGAACTAGCCGAAAGCCCAGCCGGTCGACGGTACCGCGACCTACCTTGCAGGGCAGGAGGGACTCGAACCCCCAACCGCCGGTTTTGGAGACCGGTGCTCTACCAATTGAGCCACTGCCCTGTGTTCCCGACCTCCGGCCCAGTGTCGGAGTCGGGGGGCGGATCCGGCGGCAGGATACCAGCCGACCTGACCTGATCCCGCAGGGAACACGGGGTCCGCGGGCGTGCCTGTCCGTGGGCATGGCCCCGCAGGGGGTCAGCGGGTTTCCTTGTGGTCGACGTGGGAACGGCACCACCGGCAATACTTCTTGAGCTCGATGCGCTCGCGGGTGTTCGCCTTCGACTTGGTGGTTATGTAGTTGCGACGCTTGCACTCCTGGCACTCCAGGGTGACCTGAACTCGCTTGTCGGATGCCATGACGGTTTCTCACTTCCGGGTCTATGTACGGCCCACTGGTCTCTTCGGCGGGCCGGGTCGCCATTTTGGCTGGTAGCGACGGACAGATTCGAACTGTCGACCTCTCGATTATGAGTCGAGCGCTCTCACCAACTGAGCTACGTCGCCAGCGAGCTCCCTGACAGAATCGAACTGTCGACCTTCTCCTTACCATGGAGACGCTCTGCCGACTGAGCTAAGGGAGCACAACCACCTGCTGGCGGCCGGGCAACAGGATGCCACGCTAGCCCTGCGTTCCCCAACGTCCCCCATCTCATCTGATGGAGCACCAGCGTCATTACAGTCAGCCCCATGTCCCTACTCCGGACGCGGCTGGCCCAACCCGGTGACTCCGAGGCCATCCGTCGGATCTACAACGTCGAGGTTCTTGCCTCGACTGCCACGTTCGACCTCGTGGAACGAACGGCTGAAGAGCAGGTTTCGTGGTTGGCGGCAAGGTCCGGGGCGTTCAGCGTGCTGGTCGCAGAGTTGGACGGGGCCGTTGTCGGCTTCGCGTCGTTGTCCCCCTACAAGGAGCGTGCCGCCTACCGGACGACAGTAGAGAACTCTGTGTACGTCGATGCTGAGTGCCGCAGCCGCGGTGTTGCCGATGCGCTGCTGGGCGAACTATTGGGGGTTGCCCGCAGCAGCGGCTTCCACTCCGTCATCGCACGGGTCGGTGGCGGCAACGAGGCCAGCATTGCCCTGCACGCCAAGCACGGTTTCAAGATGGTTGGCACCGAACGCGAGATCGGGCGCAAGTTCGGCCGATGGCAGGACGTGACCGTAATGCAGACTATTTTGGATACCCCCTGACCCGACGGGCACAGGACGGCGTTGCAACCGGCCCGCCCGCACGGACCCGAGGCTGCTTCGCGAAGTGGTGGGCCGGGGAGGATTTGAACCTCCGAAGGCAATGCCGACGGGTTTACAGCCCGTTCCCTTTGGCCACTCGGGCACCGACCCAGAACGTCGGAGGATACCGGCCACCCAGGGTCCAGCCACCGGAGACCGGTAGACCGGGGACCGTCGCTAGGGTTCGGCCATGGCCTCCTTCGACGTCGTGTCAGAGATCGACCTCCAGGAGGTCCGCAATGCGGTCGACCAGGCTGCCAGGGAGATCCACACCCGGTTCGACTTCAAGGGAACCAACTCGAACGTGGAGTTGGGTGACGGCGCAATAGCCCTGGAATCCTCCACCGAGGACCGCCTGGCCGCCCTCGTGGTCGTGCTCGAGGAGAAGCTGGTCCGCCGCAAGGTTTCCCTCAAGTCCCTCGACTGGGGAACGGTCGAGGCCGCCAGTGGTGGTCGTTCCCGTCAGGTGGCCGGGCTACAGGCGGGAATCGACAGTGATTCGGCCCGCACCATCAACAAGATGGTCAAGGACCTCGGCATCAAGGGAATCCAGACCCAGACCCAGGGTGACCAGATCCGCGTCAACGGCAAGAAGCGCGACGCCCTCCAGGAGGTCATCGCCGCCCTGAAGGCAGCCGACCTGAGCCTGCCCCTTCAGTTCACCAACTTCCGCGACTAGGAAATCGGACCCCCGCTGAGGGTCTCGCCTGACCTCCAGGAGGCACCCCTGAGGCGGTCAATGCGATCCTGGGTCGAGGGGTGGGTTGAGAACAGGTTGCTGCGCCTTCGTCTTCCAACCGCCTGGGCCTTGAGTGGGTCAACGATGTAGGACGAGGCCTGGTTCGGGTTGACACCTGACGGGATACGTGCGGCAGCCACCTCCAGCTTCTCTAGTGCGAGGGCAAGGGGCTCGCCATCGCCCATCAGCCTGGCCGCCGAGGCATCTGCCTGGAACTCACGGCTCCGGCTGATCGCCGCCTGGATCACCATGGCGGCGATGGGAGCAAGGATTGCCAGTGCGATATCACCAATCGGGTTGCGGTCCCGGTCCCGGCCACCACTGAACATTGAGGCCCACATTGCCATCCGGGCAATCATGGTGATGGCCATTCCAACCGCCGCAGCCACCGAACCGATCAGGATGTCGCGGTTGCGGATGTGCATCAGCTCATGGGCCAAAACGCCACGGATCTCGTACCAGTTCATTCGGTCCACGAGGCCCTGGGTGATCGCCACGGCAGCGTGGTCGGGATTGCGACCGGTAGCAAAGGCGTTGGGCTGGTCGTTGGGCGAGATGTAGAGCTTCGGCATGGGGAGGCCCGCCGCCGTGGCGAGCTCAGACACCACACGGTGGTAGTCGGGATGGTCGGCCGGGTCGGCCGGAACGGCACGTGCAGAGGCAATGGCGATGCGGTCGCTGCCCCAGTAGGAAGCCCCGACGACCACGAGCCCGATGACCATGCCAAGGACCATTCCGCCGTTGCCGCCCATGGCGCCACCGATCACGATGAAGAGGCCGCCCAGCAGTGCCAGCAGGGCGAAGGTCTTGGTGGTGTTGATCATCGGTTCCTCGCGAACCTGGGCTCAGTCAGGAAACCCAAGCGTACGCCCGCCATCCCCGCCATGGACATCGCCCGGAGTGTCCGGCGACCGCCCGGGAACCCGTGGAACGCAGAGCGAACGGGTGTGGCAGAGGGCCTGGGCGGGTGTCAGGCGTCGTAGTAGCCGGAGTGGACGTAGACGGTCGGTACTCCCTCGGACCGGTACATGACCAGGTTCTCGGGGTCATCGTCGATGGCCAGGATCGACTCGTAGCCATCACTCCGCAGGTCGGAGAGGATCGCCCGCTTGACCTCGGGTGAGCTCCTGTGGTCGCCCTCGTCGCGCATGGCGAGCAGGTCCCACCTGACATCATGGCGATCCAGCCACTCCAGGGTGGTGTCGGCTGAGCCGGATGGTCGGGCGGTCAACAAGATGACCGCCTTGTCGTCGGTAAGGCACTCGACCAGACGGATCGCCTCGGGGATCGGAGGATCGTCGACGGAGGCCTCAAAGAACGCCCACCAGTCCTTCGTCGGCCCATCCAGGAAGTGCTGCCTTCCTGAGGCGTCAGAAAGAACGCCGTCCACGTCGACGATGACGACCGGTCCCTCTGGTGGTCTCCCGTCGCGTTCGAAGCGGATCCCGGACAGGGCTCAGTCCTCGTTCGACGACTCAGCGGCCCGGGCGCGGATCTCATCGACGACGCCGGAGTCGGCGAGGGTGGTGGTGTCACCCAGGTCGCGGCCTTCGGCCACGTCGCGCAGAAGGCGTCGCATGATCTTGCCACTGCGGGTCTTGGGCAGGTCGGGCACGAGGAACACTGCCCTTGGCCGGGCTGTGGGTCCCAGCTTGACGGCCACGTGGCCCCGAACCTCTTCGCCCAGTTCGTCGGAGGCCTCGTGGGTTCCCCGGAGGATCACGTACGCGACGATCGCCTGGCCGGTGATGGCGTCGGTTGCTCCCACGACAGCCGCCTCGGCGACAGCGGGATGGTCGACGAGGGCCGATTCAACCTCGGCTGTGGAGATGCGGTGGCCGGACACGTTCATGACATCGTCGACCCGACCCAGCAACCACAGGTAGCCGTCGTCGTCGAGCTTTGCTCCGTCGCCGGCGAAGTACCTGCCTTCGAACCGGGACCAGTAGGTGTTGTGGTAGCGCTCAGGATCGCCCCAGATTCCCCGCAGCATGGAGGGCCAGGGTCGCGAGATGGTGAGGTATCCACCCCCGTGCTCGACCACGTCGCCGGCGTCGTCGACCAGTTCTGCGAACACGCCGGGAATGGCGTGGCACGCTGAGCCCGGCTTGGTGGTCGTCAACCCAGGCAGGGGCGAGATCATGTGGCCGCCGGTCTCCGTCTGCCACCAGGTGTCGACAATCGGGCATGAGCCTCCGCCGATGTTCTCGTGATACCACATCCAGGCCTCGGGGTTGATCGGCTCGCCGACCGTTCCGAGCACCCTGAGCGAGGACAGGTCGTGGGCTTCCGGTTCGGACTCGCCCCACTTCATGAATGTCCTGATCGCGGTGGGTGCCGTGTAGAGCTGGGTCACCCCGTAGCGCTCGATGATGTCCCAGAGGCGGTCCTTGGGCCACTGGCTGCGGTCGCCGCTTCTGTGTTCGGGAAGTGGCGTGTCCGGTGTCCCTTCGTACATGACCGACGTGCACCCGTTGGTGAGCGGTCCGTAGACGATGTAGCTGTGGCCGGTCACCCAGCCGATGTCGGCGGCACACCAGTAGACGTCCTCCTCCCGGTTCAGGTCGAACATGTACCTGTGGGTGTAGGCAACCTGGGTCAGGTAGCCGCCGGTGGTGTGCATGATGCCCTTGGGCTTGGCCGTAGTGCCCGAGGTGTAGAGCAGGTAGAGCAGCTGCTCGCTGTCCATGGGTTCGGCTGGGCAGTCGGTGGACGCGTCGGCCATCAGGTCGTGCCACCAGAGGTCACGCCCCTCGGTCATGGTGACGTCGGTGTCGCAGCGGTTCACGACGACCACGTGCTCAACAGAAGCGGCACCCGTGTCGAGGGCGGCATCCACGTTCACCTTCAGGGCGGACGGTTCACCCCGCCGGTAGCCGGCATCGGCGGTGATGATGAGGCGGGCCTCGGCGTCCTCGCAGCGGTCCACGATTGAGTCGGGTGAGAAGCCACCGAAGATCACGCTGTGGACGACACCGATCCTGGTGCAGGCCAGCATCGCAACAGGCAGCTCGGGGATCATTGGCATGTAGATGGCGGCCCGGTCGCCCTTCTCCAGGCCCAGGCCCTTCATCACGTTGGCGAAGCTGGAGACCTCGGCCAGCAGGTCCGAGTAGGTGATCTCGCGGGTGTCGCCCGGCTCCCCCTCCCAGTAGTAGGCGATCCGGTCGCCGTAGCCGGCCTCGACGTGCCGGTCTAGGCAGTTGGCCGAGAGGTTCAGTTTCCCGCCCACGAACCACTTGGCAAACGGCAAGTCCCACTCGAGGGTGGTGTGGAAGTCCTCGTCCCAGGTCAGCAGCTCGCGTGCCTGCCGTGCCCAGAAGGCCTCGTAGTCGGCTGCTGCCTCCTCGTAGTGGGAGCTGTCGGACAGCAGGGCCGCAGCGGTGAAGTCCTGCGAGGGTGGAAAGGTCCGGTCCTCCACGTAGTAGTCCTCGATTGTCGGCTCGCTCATGGCCAGTCCTCTCCCGTCGTCATGGCGTCCACGCCAGAGGTGACGATAGTCAGTCGGATAGTGGGTGTCAGGGGCCGACTACCCACTCAAGGACGGTGAACGCTCCCAGGCCGTCGGTGGCCATGAGCGCTTCGGCCTCGATGGCGCGGCTGCGGGCCCGAATCGCCTCGAGGTCTCCCAGGCCGGCCCTCTCGGACCATGCCAGCCGACCCTCTTCGACGAGTTCCCCGATTCCGTGACGGGTGAGGAAGTCGGCCTGGCTCATGGCTGATGCTCCAGCTGGCAACTGGTCGGTCGCCACCTCGACCGTGATGTCCTGTCCACCCGGTGAGTCCAACGGCGCGCCGCCCCGCTCATGTTCCACGTAGGTGCGCAGCCACTCCCCGGGGGGCTGCGAGGCCATTTCCGCGGTGGTGGTGCAGTAGTCGATCAATGCCAGCGATCCACGTTCGAGCATGGACAGGGCGCCCGAAACCCATGCCGAGGCTGTGTCCTGTACGGCAATGCGGGCGCCGTCGACCGGTTCCACCGGCACCGGTGGCTCCAGGGGTTCGGCAGGAACCTCGACCAGTCCGTCGCCGCCCTCATCAACCCGAATCTGGTGCCAGGCACCATCGACGGCAGTCAGCAGGCCGAATGCCAGGTTGTCCAGCAGTTCATTGGCGATGACCACCCCAGTCAGCGGTCCGGCTGGAAGGTCGGCTGGCGACTCCACGCCCTCCGGGTGCTCCGAACGAAGGAGTTCAGAGCGTTCGACTGCGAGATAACTGCCTTCCGACAGGCACTCCGGGCCCGCCGCCAGCACGGACCGTGCGAGGGCTCCCCTGCCGGCACCGGCCTCGACAACCGTGAACCCGCGGGGTCGACCGAGGTTCTCCCACACGGAATCCATCCAGCGCGCCAGCACTGTGCCGAAGAGTGGCCCCACCTCCGGGCTGGTGATGAAGTCTCCCCTACGGCCGGCCGCTCCACCTGTGGTGTAGAAGCCGTCGGCAGGGTCGTAGAGACATGCCTCCACGTACTCGTCAAAGCGGATTGGGCCATCTGCCCGGATGCGTGCGAACAGTCGCTGTACCAGCCCGTCACCTGGCGGGCCGGGGATGTCAGCCTCCGAGAGCCAGGAGGCTGACGTCGGTGAAGCGGGCCACCACCTGCGGCAGGACGCCAAACACGAGGGTCACACCGCCGCAGATCACGAGTGCCGACACCAGGGAGGGCGTGAGGGGCACGTCTGAGACCCCCTCGTCGGGTGCCTCGTCGACCCACATGCGCAACAGGACCGAGGCGTAGTAGTAGAGGGCGACCACGGCGTTCACCGCTGCAACCACCGCCAGGGCGTACCCCCACGTATCGCCTGCGGTGGTCAGCACACGGAATACCTCGAACTTGGCGAACCATCCACCAAGAGGGGGTATCCCGGCCAGGGAGCCGAGGAAGATCGTCATGGCGACGGTGATTGCCGGCGCATACCGGAACGCCCCGGCGAACGAGGAGATCTCGGCGGATCCGGTCCTTCGGGCCAGGGAGATGATCACCGCGAACGCACCCAGGTTCATGGCGGCGTAGATGGCCAGGTAGGTCACGGTTGCTGAGAGAGCCTGGTTGCCGAGAGCGGCGCTGTGGCCGGCCACCGCCAGTGGAGCGATCATGAAACCGGTCTGGGCGACGCCAGAGTAGGCCATCATCCGCACGATGTTGGTCTGTCGTAGGGCGATCAGGTTCCCGACGGTCATGGACACGGCTGCGAGAGTCCACACAAGCGGCTCCCAGACCTCGGGGCGACCGTAGAAGCCGACGAAGACGAGGGCCAGGAGTGCGACGAATCCAGCGGCCTTGGATGCCACCGACAGGAATGCCGTGACCGGGGTGGGCGCACCCTGGTACACGTCGGGAGCCCAGGTGTGGAACGGTGCCGCCGATACCTTGAACCCGAACCCTGCAACCACGAACACGATGCCCAGGGTGACCACCGATACCGAGGCTCCCCCCGCGGTGACCACCGAGTTGATATCGGTTAGGAGGGTGGAACCGGAGATGCCGAACAGCAGCGACATCCCGTAGAGCATCACCGCCGAGGCGAACACACCCATCAGGTAGTACTTCAGACCGGCCTCGGTGGAACGCATGTCGCGCTTGCGCCATGCGACCATCAGGTAGGCGGGTATGGACAGAAGTTCAAGTGCAACGAACAGCGAGATGAGGTCGCGGGACGACGCCATCATGACCATGCCCATGACCGAGGCCAGGAGCAGGCCGTAGTACTCGTTCTCCCAGTACTCGCCCTCGGCGACGTAGTTGGTCGACAACAGGATCACCACGTAGCCGGCCAGGATGAAGATGGCCTTCATGACGAGCGCGAACTCATCGACGACGTAGGCGCCTCCGAACATGACCCGGTCGCTTCCGTCGAGGGCCAGCGTAAGCAGTGGAATGGCCGTGGCCAGGAGGCCGAGGCCCGCCACCGCAGCCGTGATCGGCCTGGCCCTTTCCAGGAAGACGATGTCGATCAGGGTCACCATGCCGCCCACGCAGAGCAGGACGATCTCGGGCGCGAGGGCATGCCAGTCGAGGGCCGGCCTCTCAAACGCCAGGAGCAGGAGTTGGGAACCCACCCCTAGTTGCCTGTCGCCGCGTGATCGTCGTGTCCGCCACCGCTACCGACCTCGTAGACCACAGCACAGCCCAGAGCCTCGGCCTCGGCGTCGGTCAGTTCGGCCGTGTTCACCTGCAGGCAGTCGTTCAGGGAGGCATCTACCGCACCGTCGGTCACCCGAAACACCAGGTTCGGGTAGATGCCGATGGCCACGATCAGGGCCAGGATCGGCGCCCATGCCATCCATTCGTGCCTTGAGACGTCGCCGATTTCGGGGTTGTCGGCGAACTCCTCGGGCGGGTTGCCGAAGGCGACGCGTTGCAGCAGCCACAGCAGGTAACCGGCTGCCAGGACGGTGCCCACCGCAGCCACGACCATGAAGGTTCGGAAGGTCTCGACGGGGAGCCCGTTGGCCGGGTTGTACGAGGACAGGATGGCGGGGAACTCGCCCCAGAATCCTGCCAGTCCGGGTAGGCCCAGCGAGGCCATGACACAGATGCCGAAGATCCATCCCATACGGGGCGCCTGGACCAGCAGGCCACCGAGGCGGCTGATCTCGAGGGTGTGGTAGCGGTCCTTCATGGAGCCGGCGAGGAAGAAGAGCATTCCCGTGATCAGGCCGTGGGCGACCATGCCCATGATGGCGGCATTGATCCCGAAGTCGGTGAGGGTTGCTATGCCGAGCATCACGAAACCCATGTGGGCGACCGAGGAGAAGGCGATCAGGCGCTTCACGTCGGTCTGGGCGAGGCAGCCGAGGGCGCCGTAGATGATGCCGACAACGGCCAGCAGGCCGATCCACGGTGCCCACTCGACAGCGGCTTCCGGGAGGATCGGGATTGCGATGCGGATGAACCCGTAGGTGCCCAACTTGAGGAGCACGGCTGCCAGGATCACCGATCCGACGGTGGGTGCCTGGGTGTGGGCATCGGGCAGCCAGGTGTGGAACGGGAACATCGGGACCTTGATGCCAAAGCCCAGGAACATGCCTCCGAAGATCCACAGCTGTGCCGTGCGCGAGACCCCGTGGGCCAGCACGTTGTCGGCCACCTCGGTAAAGGCAAACGACTCGGCGCCGGTGAGGAAGAAGAGAGCCAGGAAGCTGACGAGCATCAGAGCCGACCCGAACAGGGTGAAGAGGAAGAACTTGAGCGAGGCGTAGCGCCGGTCGTCGCCACCCCAGACAGCGATCATGAAGAACATCGGCAACAGGACGATCTCGAAGAACACGAAGAAGAGCACCATGTCCTGGGCCACGAAGGTTCCGATCATCCCGGTTTCGAGGATCAGGATTAGGATCAGGAAGGCCTTGGGGTTGCGGGGCTCGGGGAAGTGGTTCCAGCTGTAGATGATGCACAACGGGACGATGAACATTGTCAGCAGGATCAGCGGTAGCGACATGCCGTCGATGCCGACGAGGTAGCGGCTCCTGATCACGTCGATCCACATCTCGTCGACGACGTACTGGAGGCGGCCGGTTGCGCCCATGTCGAACCAGACCAGTAGGAGCACACCGATGAGTGCCACCCACAGGGAGGTGGCGAGCGCGACCACCTTGTGTCGCTCCTCGCGTTCCCCGGGGATGAGCAGCATGATCGCCACGCCCACGAGGGGTGAGAATGTGGCGAGGGTGATTCCCCAACCGTCGAGCAGGTTTTCCATCTCGGCGTCTCCTAGACGATGACTATTAGTATTCCGGCGAGGACGGTCGCAGCAGCGAAGAGAATCGCTGCGTAGTCCTGGACCTTGCCGGACTGGATCTTGCGGAGTTCCTCGCCCGTGTCAGATGAGACACGACCCGAGGCATTGACTATGCCGTCGACCACGATCTGGTCGACCTTGTCGTATACGAACCGGCCTGTCGAAACCGCTGTCTCACCAGCGAGGTCGACTGTCCTGTCGATGACATTCTGGTTGACCCGGTAGGCGGCGGCCGCAACGGGTCCCTTGGTTCCACCGGCGATGATCCCGGTGTAGAGGTGGTCCAGGTAGTACTTGTTGGACAGCAGGGTGTGTCCCTTCATGGCGAGCGCTGACCTGGTGGTGAGACCGTCGGGGAGCTCGGTGAGGCTCCGGCCGGCTGCCGCCGATGCGGCCTCCACCCTACCGAAGTAGTAGTGGCCGGCAACGGCGACACCTGCGAGCACGACGAGTGTTGACACGATCGCAAGGGACCAGCTGGGGGTGGCGTGGGTGATCGTGGGGAAATAACCGGCCACGGGTTCCACGAAGTGCCCGAAGCGTTCCTGGAGGGATTCAGGTGCGAGTTGGAAGCCTGACGGAAGGTTCAGGAGACCTACGACCATGGCGAGGCCGGCCAGGATCCACAGCGGCACGATGATCCGTGGGCCCGACTCGTGTGGTTCGCCGTGGCCCCGATACTCACCGTGGAAGGTCAGGTACACGCACCGGGTCATGTAGGCGGCGGTCATCGCTGCCGTGACCATGCCCATTACCAGCATGAGGGTGTAGGCGCCGTTACCACCGGTGCCGCCGAACAGGCCCCAGCCGCCGGTTCCTGCGAGGATCTCGTCCTTTGACCAGAAGCCCGCGAACGGCGGCAGGCCGGCCAGGGCGATGCTGGCGATCACGAACGTCTTGTACGTGTGGGGCATGACCTTCCTGAGGCCACCCATGTCGGACTTCATGTCGAAGCTGTGGGTGGCGTGTGCTGCCGAGCCTGAGCCGAGGAAGAGGCAGGCCTTGAAGAAGGCGTGGGTGAACAGGTGGAACATGGCTGCTGTCCATGCGCCGACACCGAGGGCCATGACCATGTATCCGAGCTGTGAGATGGTCGAGTAGGCGAGCACCTTCTTGATGTCGCGTTGCACGAAGGCGAGGCTGGCTCCGACCAGGGTGGTGACGCCTCCAACGACGGCCATCAGGTTGATGGAGTTGTCGCCGATGCTGAGGCCCGAGAAGAAGACGCCGTAGAGGCGGGCGATCATGAATACGCCTGCCACGACCATGGTGGCTGCGTGGATGAGGGCCGACACCGGGGTGGGTCCGGCCATGGCGTCGGGTAGCCAGGTGTGCAGGAAGAACTGGCCGGACTTGGACATGACGGCTGCCATGAGGCAGCAGGCCGCCACCAGCAGAGCCGTGTGGGGCAGCATCCCGGCAGCTGCGAGGGCGTTGGTCTCGGCGATGGAGAATGAGCCGAAGCGGTCCGGCAGGGCTGATCCGACGATGAAGAACAGGATGCTCACGCCGACGATCAACCCCATGTCGCCGACACGGTTTGTCAGGAATGCCTTGAGGGCCGCGTCGCTGTTGGGTTTCTCCTCCCACCAGTGGCCGATGAGGGCAAAGGAGCAGACGCCGACGAGCTCCCATGAGGTCAGCAGTTGCAGAGTGTTCTCGGAGAGGACCAGCATCAGCATCGAGGCGCTGAACAGTGAGAGGAACGCGAAGTAGTGCGTGTAGCGGCGGTCGCCGTGCACGTACTCGGTCGAGTAGATGTGCACCAGGAGCGACACCAGGGTCACGACCAGGAGCATCATCACGGCCGGTCCGTCGACCAGCGTTCCGACCGAGAACTCGATGCCGCCCGCCTGGAACCAGGTGACGGTGCTGATCACGGCCAGCGAAGGTTCGGCGTGTCCACCACCGTGACCGGCCTCGGCGTGGTCACCGGATTCGCCGTGGTCGACGGCCACGACCGAGGCATGGATCTCTTCACCATGGTGGTTGTCGCGGTGGTCAACCCATGCCGCGGCGGTCAGGATCGACAGCACGAATGCGATTCCGACTAGGGCTATGCCCAGCTCGGAGCCGCCCCTGGGCATGCGCTTTCCGAAAAACAGGATGGTCACGAACGAGAGTGCCGGCAGCAGCGGTATCAGCCAGGCGTTCCGCAGGAACCAGTTGCCTCCCTCGGTGATTCCGAGCGGCAGGTCCACGGTGGCCACGGCCAGGGTGAGGAGGTCGATCATCGGCGGTTCAACCCCTCATCATGTCGATCTGGGTCAGATCGATGCTCTTGCGGTTCCGGTACAGCAACAGGACCATTGCCAGGCCCACGCCGACCTCGGCGGCAGCCACCGCGATCACGAACAGTGCGAAGACCTCACCTGCCAGCTGGTTACCGAAGGCTGCGAACGCCACGAGGTTGATGTTCACTGCGTTCAGGATCAACTCGATCGACATGAGCACCAGCACGCCGTTACGGCGCGCCAGCACTCCGTAGACGCCTATTGCGAACAGGGCGGCCGACAGCAGGAGGAACTGATTCAGGTACATGCTCAGTCCCCCCTCGCCACGACGATTGCTCCGATGAGGGCTGCCAGCAGCAACACCGAGATCGCCTCGAAGGGCACGATGTACTGGCTGAAGATGAGGTCGCCGACATCGGCTGTGAGGCTGGGCTGGGCCCGGCTCAACTCGGCATCGCGGAAGGTGTCGACCAGCGCGGCTGCCATTACGGCCAGCACCAGGGCGCCGACCATGGCCGCCATTGAGCGGCGCTCCCCGTCGACGTCGTCGTCGTCACCGAAGGACCCCTTGGTGAGCATGATCCCGAAAAGGAACAGGACGATGATGGCACCGATGTAGACGAGCACCTGGGTGACGCCGACGAACTCGGCCCCCAGGAGGATGAATGTTCCGGCGGCTCCGGCAAGCACGATCACCAGGTAGAGGGCGGCATGCACCACGTTGCGGGTGGTGACCATGCGCACGGCGCTCACGAGCATCGTCACAGCCATGATGGCGAAGGCGATGTTCTGGGCGACCATTACCTCACCTCCGGTGAGAGGGTCGAAACCGCCTGTTGCGGCGAACAGTGCCGAGGTGCTCACCTTGGCACCTTCGCCTTCTTGGCCTCGCTGCCAGACTCGTAGTCCTCGAAGTCGAGGACGGTCTCCATCCACTTTCCGAGCAGCGACTTGTCGTGGAGGAGGTCGGCGATCCTGGGCTCCGAGTACTCGTACTCGGGGGTCCAGAACAGGGCCTCGAACGGGCAGACCTCGACGCAGATGCCGCAGTACATGCACAGGGCGAAGTCGATGTCGAAGCGGTCAAGGGCGTTCTTCTGGCGGGGCTTGCCGCCAGGGCGTCGGGGCGGTGCCTTGTACTTGTGGCCCTCGATGTAGATGCACCAGTCGGGGCACTCGCGGGCGCACAGCATGCAGGAGGTGCAGTTCTCCTCGTGGAGGGCTATCACGCCGCGGGCCCTTGGTACCGGCGCCTCCTTCACCCTCGGGTACTGGACCGTGTGGGAGCCCTTCACGAGCGTGCGCACCATCGTCTTGAAGGTGACCCCCAGGCCGATGAGCATTCCCGGCAGCTTCGGCATGGCTGGCATCAGAAGACCACCTTCAACACACCGGTGGCCACGATGTTGACCAGCGACAGGGGGATGAGGAACTTCCAGGCCAGTTGCTGGAGCTGGTCTTCGCGGAACCGCGGGTAGGTGAAGCGGAACCAGAAGATGAGGAATGCCACGAGGACCATCTTGCCAATCAGCACAAGGGGCCCGATGACGTTGAACAGGTTGTCGGTCGGGTCCAGCCCCGGGACGTACCAGCCTCCCAGGAACATCGTGGCAGCCAGCGCTGAGAAGATTCCGGCGGTGGCGAACTCGCCGATGAAGAACATCAGGAAGCGCAGGCCGCTGTACTCGGTCAGGTAGCCGGTAACCAGCTCTGACTCGGCGACGGGCATGTCGAAAGGTGGCTGGGTGAGCTCGGCCTGGACGGCAACCAGGAAGATGGCGAATCCCACGAACTGGGTGAGGATGAACGGGTTGCCGATACCGCCCCACCCGAATATCTCACCTGAGGCCTGGGCCATGACGATTCCCTGGACGTTCAGCGTTCCGGCCTGGATGACCACGCCCATCACCGCAAGGACCAGGGGGAGTTCGTATGCGACCAGCTGGCCGGCAGCCCTGAGGCCACCTATCAGCGAGTACTTGTTGGCAGACGCCCAGCCGGCCATGAGGATGCCGATCACCGATATGGAGGAGACGGCAAGGGCCAGGAAGATGCCGGTGTCGATGTCGATGAACCAGAGGTCCGGACCGGCCGGGATGACCAGCACCAACAGGAATGTCGAGATCAGCACTACGAATGGGGCCAGCTTGAACACGACCCGGTCGGCCGCCGCCGGAATCAGGTCCTCCTTCTGGAGGAACTTCCCGACCTCGGCCAGAAGCTGCAGCGACCCGTAGGGGCCGGCCTCCATGGGCCCCAGCCGGCTCTGCATGAAGCTCATCATCTTGAATAGGAACAGGTAGACGAGTGTTCCGGCTGGCAACAGAACGGCGACTATGCCCAACAGCGCCCTCAGCCCGGTCTGCTGCCAGTAGGCCAGCTCAATAGCGAGGATGGTGCTGCTCACCGGTCTATGTCCCCGAGGATGAAGTAGAGGCTGGCCAGGATCGAAACGACATCGGGGACGTAGGTGCCCTCGAGCACCCACGGCGTTATCGAGATGTTGGAGAACGACGCCGACCTGATCTTCACCCGGAACGGCACCAGGTCTCCCTTGGAGACCACGTAGTAGCCCATTACGCCGAGGGGGTTCTCGGTCTCGACGTAGGCCTCACCGGCCGGGACCTTGATGATCCTGGGGACCTTGGCCATAACGGGCCCAGAGGGAATGCCACCCAGGAGTTGTTCGATTATGCCGCAGGCCTCGCGCACCTCCTGGAGGCGCACCCAGTAGCGCGAGAAGGAGTCGCCGTCGGGATGTGTCCAGACCTTCCAGTCCACCTGGTCGTGGGCGAGGCCCACACCGCCGTCGCGTCTTAGGTCCCAGTCGACACCGCTCGCCCGGATGTTGGCTCCTGAGAGACCGTAGGCCAGGCCGACTTCGGGTGGGATGACACCGATTCCGCGGGTGCGTGCCTGGAAGATCTCGTTGCCGGTGACAAGGTCCTCTATCTCGTCGCAGAAGGTCCGGATGCGTCCCAGGACACCGGTGGTCTCCTCTATCCATCCCTTGGGGATGTCGTCCTTGAGCCCGCCGATACGGTCGAAGTTGGGGTGGAACCGGCCACCCGTGACCGCCTCGATCTGGTTCAGCACGAACTCGCGGTCGCGGAAGGCGAAGAAGGCCGGTGTCACGGCCCCCAGTTGCACACCCATGTCGCCCAGGAAGAGGATGACGTTGGCGATCCGGGACAACTCGAACAGGATCGTGCGGATCCACTGGGCCCTCGGTGGTGCCTCGACCTCCATCAGGCGTTCGGCGGCGAGGATGAACGGCACCTCGTTGGCGAAGCTGCCCAGCCAGTCGATGCGGTTTACCAGGGCCGTGACCTGTGGGTAGGTGCGGACCTCGGCCAGTTTCTCGTAGCCGCGGTGCATATAGCCCATCATCGGGTCGGCCCTGAGGACGCGTTCGCCGTCGAGCTTCACGATCACCCGGAGAGTTCCGTGGGTGGCAGGGTGCTGGGGACCCAGGTTCAGGGTCATCCCCTCTGTCTCGAACTCCACGTTGACCCGTGCATCGCTGGCCTGCGCGGCTATGTAGGCGAGTTGGTTCCTGTTGGAGACGTCGGTCATGACCCGCCCCCGTCATCGGGTTCGTCGCCATCGCCGGGCATCGCCTCAACATCGACGATTCCGGGCCATGGCTTCACCCTGCGGGCCAGGAGCGGGTAGTCCTTTCGCAGCGGGTTTCCCTCGAACTGCGACGGCAGGTACAGGTTCACGAGGTTGGGGTGGCCCTTGATGGTGATGCCGAACATCTCCCATGCCTCACGTTCATGCCAGTCGGCTCCCGGGTACACCGGGATCCAGGAATCCACCCGGGGGTTGTCCGTATCGAGGTCGGCCTTGACGGTCACCCCGATGTGGCCGACCGGGTCGTGCACCCTGGCGATCATCTGGAAGCGGGTTGACCCACCGGTGATGCCCCAGGCCAGTGGCTCGGGATCCACCTGTGGGTCGTCGGCCCCGACGAGGTCCACCTGGGCGTCCATGTCACGCCCGAAGGGTGACGGCATCCAGTCGATCGCGGAGAGGAAGTTGAAGTAGGCCATTCCACAGATGTCGCGCAGGACGGTGGCTGCGGCAAGCCATGAGCCGGCCATGACCCTCACCCAGACGTCGGTGCCGGCCAGGACTTCGCTGGCCACGAGGCCATCGCCGAGGCAGTCGGCGAGGGCCGCCACGATGGCGTCGCGAGCCGGATCGGCCACCGGCTCAGAACCCTCGGGGACCTCGTCGAGGTTGGTGTCAGGAGACGACAATTGGGTCCCTCGTCCATCGGTCTGTCATGTCCTCGGAGGCGATCCGCTCCTGTAGGAGGACGATGCCCTCCAGCAGGGCCTCGGGGCGGGGCGGGCAGCCGGGTACGTAGACGTCGACCGGGATTATCTGGTCGATGCCCTTTGTCACCGAGTAGCTGTCCCAGTAGGGGCCACCGCAGTGGGCACATGACCCCATCGAGATGACGTACTTGGGTTCGGGCATCTGCTCGTAGAGGCGACGAACCACCGGGGCCATCTTGTCGGTCACGGTTCCCGAGATGACGACCATGTCGGCCTGTCGGGGGCTGGCGGGAAACGGGATAACGCCCAGCCTCATGACGTCGTAGCGGGGCGACGCGAACGCAGCACCCATCTCCATCGCGCAGCACGCCAGACCCCACTGATAGACCCACAGGGAGTACTTGCGGCTGATGTTGAGAAGCGCTGTGAGGGGCTTCGGCATCTTGCCGTTCTCGACCAGTCCCATCAGAGTTCCGTCCCTCGAGCGCCCATCAGATCCACCGCAGCAGGCCCTTGCGCCAGGCATAGAACAGACCGAGCGCAAGGATGAAGATGAAGATCGCCATCTCCACCAGCCCGAACACGTCGTAGACCTCGAGCCTGGTGGCCCACGGGAAGATGAAGACGGCTTCGACGTCGAAGAGCACGAACATGAGGGCGAAGACGTAGTACCGGATGTTGGACTGACTCCACATGTCGCCCTGGGGGTCGACGCCGGACTCGTAGGCGACCATCTTCTGGGTGGTCTGGCGGGAGGGCCTCAGGAGGCTTCCGAGACCCAGGAAGGTGCCTACCAGGAGAACAGCCACCCCACCGAAGACAACGAGCGTCAACCAGTTGCGGAGGTAGTCGGACACGGAGGGAGAACCTACCTATCCACGGGGGTCGTAGCCAACGTCGCCGGAGACCGCATGGGAGGTTTCCGCCACCGGTGACCGCGGATCGTTCGCACGGCTCAGCCCACCACCAGGACCGGAACGGCATCGCGAGCGAGGTCCAACAGGGGTCCCGGGACGAGGCCGGCCAGGAGGACAGTCGCAGCTGAGACAATAATGACGACCAGTGCCCCGACCGGTACCGCACCTGGTACCTCGGATCCGGTCGGTGCCTCTTTGAGGTACATGGCAACGAGGACCCTCAGGTAGACGAATGCAGCTACGGCCGCTGCCAGCATCGCCACCCCCGCCAACCAGTAGGTGCCCATGTCCACGGCTGCTGCAAGGACGCCCAACTTCACGACGAAGCCGCCTGTGAACGGAATGCCCGCCTGGCCCAGCAGGAGAACGGTGAAGGTACCGGCCAGAAACGGCCGACGTCGACCGAGGCCACGGTATGAATCCAAACCGTGGGAACTGTCACCGGTTCCGCCGACAACGGTGACGACCCCGAAGCTGCCCACGGTCAACAACGCGTAGACAGCCAGGTAGGCCAGGACCGACGAGTTGCCCCGATCGGTGGTGGCCTGCAGGCCCACCAGGATGAAACCGGCGTGGACGATCGACGAGTAGGCCAGCATCCGTTTCACGTCGATCTGCACCACCGCCACAATCGCGCCGACGAGGACCGTGGCAGCGGCGACTACCTGGAAGGCCGGCCGCCAGTCCGACACATGGGTTCCGAACGTGAGGACGAACACCCGCATCAGCGCAGCGAACCCGGCCGCCTTCACGCCGGCGGCCATCCACGCCACCACAGGGGTCGGCGCTCCCTGGTACACGTCGGGGGTCCACGCATGGAACGGGACCACGGCCACCTTGAAGCCGAGGCCAACGAGCAGCAGGCCCAGGCCCGCGAGGAGCATGGCGTCGTCGATCAGGACGGTGTTGGCCAGGTAGGCGCTGATCCTGGCCATGTTGGTCGAGCCGGTGGCGCCGTACACCAGGGCGATTCCATAGAGGAGGAAGGCCGAGGAGAAGGCCCCCAGCAGGAAGTACTTGAGGCCGGCCTCCTGGGACTCGATCCGCCGCAGGTGCATTGCGGCCAGGACGTAGACGGCGATCGAAAGGACCTCGAGGCCGAGGAACAACACGATCAGGTCATTGGCAGAGGCCATGACGACGCCGCCTGCAGCAGACAACAGCAACAACACGTAGAACTCCACGCCGGGCAGGTCCTCGCGGGACAGGTAGTCGTGGGCGATCAGGGCGGCGGCCACCATCGCCGCGGCAAGGATTCCCGTTACGAATACCGACGAGGCATCGACGCCGACGGCGCCCGCCAGGAACGAGCCGGCACCGTCGCTGCCCACCCTCGACCACATTGGCACCAGATACACGAGCACGGATACTCCGGCAGCGACCGTCCAGGCCGGTGCCAACACAGCAGGCAGCCGGCGCACGAGCGATGCCATGGTCAACAACAGGAAGCCGGCCCCTGCAAGAATGATGAGGGGGACCAGGGCCCACCAGGCGACATCGGGGGTGGCTACGGCGGCGATCATTCGTGTTCACCGTGGTCGTCGGCTGCGGGGACGATGCCTGAACCCATCTGTGTCACGGGCTCGCTGAAGCCGTCAACGTGCACCTCGACGTGTTCCACCAGCGCATCCACGGCCGGTTCCATGCGCTCTATGACCGGCTTCGGGTACACGCCCATGAACACGATCAGGGCCAGAAGCGGCGCCATGACCAGGGCCTCCCGCAAGGTCAGGTCGGGCATGTCGGCGTTGTCTCCCTCGGCCGGCCCGTGGAAGACCCTCTGGTAGGCCCACAGCAGGTAGAGGGCAGCCAGGATCACGCCACCGGCAGCCACCACGGCCCACCAGCGGTGAGCGTTGAATGCCCCCAGCAGAACGAGGAACTCGCCGACGAACCCGTTCAAGCCTGGTAGTCCGATCGAGGACAACATGGCCACCATGAACACCCCGGCCATGACGGGAGCTGACTTCTGCAGGCCACCCAGATCGTCGATCAGGTGGGTGTGTCGCCTCTCGTAGATCATGCCCACCAGGAGGAACAGGGCACCGGTCGAGACACCGTGGTTGACCATCTGGAGAAGCCCGCCCTCGATGCCCTCGGTGTTGAGGGCGAAGGTACCCAGGATGATGAACCCCAGATGGGCTACCGACGAGTAGGCCACCAGGCGCTTCAGGTCGGCCTGCATGGTCGCCACAACGGCCCCGTAGACGATGCCGACCACGCCGAGGGTCAGGAACACGGGTGCGAAGTAGTGGGAGGCCTCGGGGAACAGGTAGAGCCCGAACCGTAGGAAGCCGTACGTTCCCAACTTGAGGAGCACGCCGGCAAGGATCACCGAACCGGCGGTGGGCGCCTCGGTGTGGGCATCGGGCAGCCAGGTGTGCAGGGGGAAGATCGGCACCTTGACGGCGAATGCCAGGGCGAAGGCAGCAAAGATCCATCTGGCCGCACCGGTTGACAGGCTCTGGGACTCGGCGATCGCCACCAGGTCGAACGACAGGTCGGCACCGGTGGCGTCTGCATGCAGGAATGCCAGCGCCAGGATGCCGACCAGCATCAGTGCCGACCCGGCCATGGTGTAGAGGAAGAACTTGGTTGCGGCGCGGGCGCTGTTGCCGTGGCCCCACCTTCCGATGAGGAAGTACATCGGGACTAGGACAACCTCGAAGCAGAGGAAGAACACGATCAGGTCCAGCGCACTGAACACGCCCATTACGCCGGCCTCCAGCAGGAGCATCCAGGCGTAGTAGGGACGTGCGTCGTGTCCGGGGTCTATTGCCATCAGCGCTATCGGAAACAGCAGGCCCGTAAGGACAACCAGGAAGAGCGAGATCCCGTCGATTCCGAACTGCCATGCAATGCCCAGGTCGCTGATCCAGGAGGTTTCTGACAGGAACTGGAAGCCGGGGTCACCGATGTCGAACGCACTGAGCAGCCAGAACGACATGGCTCCCGTAACCGCTGAGGCCAGGAGGGCTGCCAACTTCAACAACTCGGGGCGACGACGTGGGAGCACCATGACGACAAGGGCACCCAGAGCCGGGGTCACCACGAGCGCCGGCAACACCGGGAACGGCCCGGTGCCGACAGAGGCGAGGAGTGCTGCGGCGGTCACAGTGTCGACCTCGTCAGGAACCAGGCCAGGAGGGCCGCTGCACCCAGGCCTGTGCCTGCCGCATAGGTCCGGACCATGCCGTTGTGGAACAGGCGCAGGACACCGGCAAGCCTGCGGACGATACCAGCGACGCCGTAGACGGCCCCGTCCACCACCTGCCCGTCGAACCGGTTGATTGCCTCGAACCCCCGGCGGCCGGGTCCGCCCATAAAGGTGGCTACCGCCCGGTCGATCCGCCAGGCGTCGGCGAGGATGGTCTGCTCGAACGGTTCTCGGGCGATCCGGCCCTTCACGTACACCGCCACGGCCACACCGATGCCCACCAGTCCACCAACCACGGTGACGGCAGCCAGGAGTACCTGTGTGGCACCACCGGTTCCGAGGTGCACCTCGTTGGCGTAGAGGGACGGCTCCAGCCAGTGTTCCAACCACTTCGTGGACGAGGAGAACGGCAACTGCATGAAGCCGGCCACCACGGCAAGGACCGCCAGCACCACCAGGGGTGTCGTCATCGTGCGTGGTGACTCGTGGGGTGTGTGGTCGGCCCGCAGGGTCGCCGCCTCGACGTCCTCCTCGTCGGGTCGCTGGTCGGCGTAGCGGCTCTCACCGGCGAAGGTGAGGGCGATCAGGCGGGTCATGTAGAAGGCAGTGAGAACCGCTGTGAGGAGGCCCAGTGCCCACAGGACGGGGCTCTTGTTCCATGCGAAGGCCAGGATCTCGTCCTTTGACCAAAAGCCGGAGAACGGTGGGACACCGGCGATGGCCAGCCATCCCACGATGAAGGTACCTGCGGTGACCGGCATGAACCGACGCAGGCCGCCGTAGTGGCGCATGTCCTGGTCTCCATCCATCCCATGGATCACTGAACCGGAGCCAAGGAACAGCAGGGCCTTGAAGAATGCGTGGGTGACCATGTGGAACACGGCCGCCACGTAGGCACCGCTGCCGACGGCCAGGAACATGTAGCCCAGTTGGCTGACCGTGGAGTAGGCCAACACCTTCTTGATGTCGGTCTGTGCCATTGCGATGGTTGCAGCGAACAGGGCGGTTCCCACCCCCAGCCAGGCAACCATGTCGGGGACCCATCCGGCTGAATCGGCAATGATCGGGGTCACCCTTGTCAGCAGGTAGACGCCCGAGGTGACCATCGTGGCTGCGTGGATCAGTGCCGAGACGGGTGTGGGGCCCGCCATGGCATCGGGGAGCCAGAGATAGAGGGGGAACTGGGCGGACTTGCCGACAGCCCCCACGAGGAGCATCACGGCAATGAGGGTGGCGGTTGTCTGCGTGACCGTTCCCGCTGTGGTGGCATCAAGCACGTCCACGTAGTTGAGCGACCCGAACGCGAAGAAGGTGGCGAACATCGCGACCATGAACCCCCAGTCGCCGATGCGGTTGGTGACGAAGGCCTTCTTTCCGGCTGTTGCGTTTGCGGGTTCGGTGAACCAGAACGAGATCAGCAGGTAGGAACAGACACCGACCCCCTCCCAGCCGAGGAAGGTCAACAGGAGGCTGTCGCCCAGGACCAGCATCAGCATGGCGAAGGTGAACAGGTTCAGGTAGGCGAAGAACCTGGCGAAACCGTCGTCTCCGTGCATGTAGCCCACCGAGTAGAGGTGGATCAGGGCACCGACTCCCGTGATGAAGAGGCACATCGTGAGCGAGAGCGGGTCCACGAGGAAGCCGATGTCGACCGAGAGGTCGCCAGCCGGTATCCACTCGAAGAGGGTGACCACTGCCCGTCTGTCGTGGGTTGGCCGACCGGCCATGTCGATGAACACGCCGAGGGTGGCCAGGAAGGAGCCTCCCATCACGCCCGTCGCCAGCCAGCCGGCACCAGGCTCGCCGACACGGCGACCAGCGAAGATGAGCACGGTGAACCCGGCCAACGGCAGGGCTGGCACGAGCCAGATCAGGTTGACCATGGCCCTAACCCCCCAGCACCGAGAGGTCGTCGACGGTTGCACCTGAGCGACGCCGCATGATTGCGACGATCACCGCCAGGCCCACGACCACCTCGGCGGCCGCAACCACGAGCACGAAGAACACGGAGAGCTGACCGCCCAGGTCGCCCAGTTCGGCACCGAGGCTCACGAACGTGAGGTTCACGGCGTTGAGCATCAACTCGACGCACATGAACATGACCAGCGGGTTGCGCCGGACGAGAAGGCCGACCGCTCCCATTGAGAACAGTGCTGCTCCGAGTGCCAGGTACCACCCCGTGGTGACGATCATCAGGAACCATCCCCAGTCGCCTCGGCCGGGTCATCGTCGACGTCTTCCGGCTGGTCATCAGCTTCAGCAATGGCCACTACCGGCAACGGTTGCATGGGGCCGTTGAGGCGTCGGGCCAGTGCCACGGCCCCGACCACGGCGACCGTCAGCAGGATCGCCGTCAACTCCACTGCAAAGACCATGTCGGTGAACAGGGCCTCTCCGAGGCGCCGGGTGTTGTCACCGGCATCACCGAGCGGAGTTCCCCCGCGGGCGCCGGTCAGGCCGTCGACTGCTACGAGAAGCACCGTCGCCAGGAGGCCGGCAAGAGACACCCCGACCACTGCCGCCATCGGCCTCTGGCCGACGATCGGCTCAATTCCGAGATCCTCGGCACGGTCGACACCCAGGAGCATGATCACGAACAGGAACAGGATCACGATCGCACCCGCGTAGACCATCACCTGAACGGCTGCCAGGAAGGTGGCTTCCAGGAGCACGAACAGCACGGCAACGCCGAACAGGGTCTGCACGAGGAACAGCGCCGCATGCACAGGGTTCCGGGCCAGGAGGACGCCCAGGCCTCCCGACAACACGATCACGGCGCCAAGGGTGAAGACGGCTACCTCCATCAGACACCATCCCCCGGCTCGTGGTCGGCCGACTGGCCGACCTCGGGGCTGCGCACGCCGTATCCGAGCTCACCGGACCATGCCACCCGCCCAACCTGGGTGGCGTCGCCGCTGGGGGAGGTCGCCCGCATCCACCCGGAGGTAGCGAGGTCCTCGCCCTCGCGCCAGTCCTCCCATGGCAGTTGCCGGGGCCTACCGGTGTCGGCATCGACGACCAGTTCGTCCTTCGTGTAGATGGCATCGGCACGGTTCGTGAAGGAAAACTCGAACAGCTTGGTCTCGGTTATCGCCTGCGTCGGACAGGCCTCCACGCAGAGGTCGCAGTGGATGCAGCGCAGGTAGTTGATCTCGTAGACGAAGCCGTAGCGCTCACCCGGGGAGACAGGGCCGTCCACGGGGTTGTCTGCACCTCTCACGTAGATGCACCTGGCGGGGCACACGCCGGCGCACAACTCACAGCCGATGCACTTCTCCATTCCGTCCTCGTACCGGTTCAGCACGTGTCGGCCGTGGAGGCGTTCCGGCTTGGCTCGCTTGGCGTCCGGGTAGGGAACGGTGACGCGCTTCTCGAACAGCTTGGCGAACGTGACGGCGAAACCCCTCAGGTATCCCATCAGGCCTCCCCATGTCCTGCCGGTGTGCCGGCACGCTCATCCCGGTCGGCCTCGGCATCTTCGAGCCTCTCGGCCCTTGCCTTGCGTACGGCACTCGAGAGGAGGGCAGCCCCACCCCACAGCACCAGGACACCGATTACGACGACCGGCACCGTGGGCCAGCCGAGGTCCCTTGCAATGTCGAGGGTGGCGATCAGGAGGAACCATCCCAGGGCTGTCGGAATCAGGACCTTCCAGCCCAGGTCCATGAGTTGGTCGTACCTTAAGCGGGGAAGGGTCGCCCGTAGCCACACGAAGGTGAACAGGAACGCCATCACCTTCAGGAAGAACCAGAACAGCGGCCACACCCATGCCAGCCGCTGGGTCACGATCGGTCCTGCGGGGCCACCCAGGAAGAGGGTCACAGCGATGGCCGACATGGTGATCATGTTCATGAACTCGGAGAGGAAGAAGAGGGCGAACCGCATTGAGCTGTACTCGGTGTGGAATCCACCGACCAGTTCCTGTTCGGCTTCGACCAGGTCGAACGGTGGACGGTTCAACTCGGCGGTACCGGCGATCAGGAAGATCCAGAACGGGACTATCCCTGTGGCGAGCACGTTCCAGGTGGTGGCTGACTGGCCAACCACGATCTCATGGGTTGAGAGTGAACCGGAGGTCAGGAACACCGTGGCTATCGCCAGGCCCAGCGCCGCCTCGTAGCTGATCATCTGGGCTGAGGCCCGGACCGAACCCAGCAGCGGATACTTGGAGCCGGACGACCACCCGGCCAGCATCACCCCGTACACGGCTATCGACGAGAGGGCCAGGAAGAACAGGACACCTACCGGCGGGTCGGCCACCTGGAGGAACGTGGACCGGCCGAACATCGACACCGTTCCGTCGCCTCCGCCGGTGAAGTCTCCTCCGACAGGGACAATTGCGAAGGCCACGAACGCCGGCACGAGGGACAGGTAGGGGGCCAGCCTGAACACCACCCTGTCGGCCCTTGCCGGCAGGAGGTCCTCTTTGAAGAACAACTTGATCCCGTCGGCCAGGGTCTGGAGGATCCCCCAGGGACCCGCCATTGCCGGGCCGATCCTGTTCTGCATGTCGCTGATGAGCTTGCGCTCGAACCAGATGACGAGCATCGCGGACACCAGCAGCATCGCGAAGGCCACACCGGCCTTCAACAATACGATCAGGACAACTGCTAGGTCGATCCCGTCGACGAGGAGTGGGTCGACGGCCAGGATCATCGGGGCCTCGCCAGGCTTACGTCGACGACCACCATCGAGGCGTCGATGAGCCCGCCTGCGGTCAACCCGTCCTGGTTGAACAGGACGTGTGCCGTGCCGGGCGTGACCCGGAGTGAAGCGGACACCTCCGCTGTGACCGACCCCCGGGGCCCGGAGACCTCGACGTTGGAGCCGTCCCCGAGACCAAGCCGTTCCAGGTCTGATGGCGACACGCCGATGAGTGTTCCCGGTGCGAGCCCGGCGAGGGCACTGCTGTGTCCGTTCAGCACACCGTTGTCGAACATTGACCGGGTGACGACCAGACGCAGGGTGGACCTCCCGGGCTCGGGCACGTCGATCGCCTCGGACCCTGTGTGGGGCATGCTGCCGGTCACCAGGATTCCCTCGGTGCCCGAGTCCCTGATGGTTTCGGGGTTGACGTCGGCGTGTAGCGGGGAAACGGATGCAACCTCGGCCCAGATCCCTTCGAGGGACGTAAGGCCCAGGTTGGTTCCGAGCCGTTCGGCCAACTCGGCTGCGATCATCCAGTCGGGTCGGGAGGTTCCGGGCGCGGAGGCTCCACGTGCCACCGCGCTTACACGGCCTTCGAGGTTCGTGAACGATCCGTCGGCCTCGGTGGGCGCGGCGGCGGCCAGCACGATATCGGCGCATTCAACCGTCGGTGTGACGAAGAGGTCGACGGCGACCACCGTTCCGACAGCATCGAGAGCCCTGCGCGCGAGGTCGTGGTCGGGCAGGTCTACGAGGACATCGGCCCCGAGCAGCACCAGCACGTCGATGTCACCTGCAGTTGCAGCCTCGAGGGCGGCGACACAGCCCAGCCCGGTCGAGGTGGGGGTCCCGGTCCATGCGCCCTCGAACCTGCCACCACCGGTGTCGAGGGTCGTGCGACCCGGGAGGAGGCCCGGCGACATGCCCATGTCAAGGGATCCGTGCACGTTTCCGCGACGTAGTAGCGAGAGGAACCTGACGTCGTCGACGTTGTCGAGGATGCCCACGGCGGCGGCGGCAACCAGGTCTTCCGTCTCGGCGAGAGAGGTCCGACCCAGGAGCACGGTTACCGGACCACCCGAGGAGATCGCCGCACCAACACAGCCCAGTTCATCTGACCCGCCCGCGAACATGGTCCGTACCACTCCCGCTGCCTCGCCGGGGCGGACCCGGATGGAGTGCGTCGCGATACCGGTGAGGCCGGTCGGCTGGGGGGTCAACTCGATGAGGGTCGCCCCGTCGTGGGCCACCGCGTGACGGAGGCGCAGGTAGAGGCTTCCCAACTCCTCTTTCGGGTCGGGACCCAGCAGCACGATGGTTCCGCCCGGTGTGCATGCCTGGTTGATGGTGGCCCGTGGGAGACCCAGGAGCAGGTCGGCTGGCAACCCGTCGCCCAACTGGGCGTCGACATTGTCGGTACCGAGTACACCCTTGGCCAACTTGGTCCAGGCGTATTGGGATTCGTTGCTGAGGCGGGCTCCACCGATCACGGCTATCCGGTCAGGATCAGCACCGGAGAGTGCTTCGGCGGCTGCCTCGAGGGCGTCGGCCCAGGTGGCCGGTACCAGCTCGGCTCCTTCGGGTGTCAGGTTGCCCCGGCCATCGCCACGTAGCAACGGACCGTGGAGACGGTCGGAGCTGTCGTAGGCCTCGAACACGAACCGTTCCCTGTCAGACAGCCAACCCCAGTTGACCGCATCCGAATCAACGCCCATGAAGCGCAACACGCGTCCGCGCGACGAGTGCACCGAGATCCGGCTGCCGACGCTGTCGACCACGCTCGTCGACTCGACCTCTTCGAGGTCCCAGGGTCGGGCCCTGAACCGGTATGGAGCCGCAGTGAGTGCTCCGACGGGACAGATCTGGACGGTGTTACCGCTGAAGTAGGAGCTGAAGGGCTCGCCGGGGAAGGTGTTCACCTGGGTACGGGAGCCACGCTCCAGGAAGTGGATGAGGCGGTCGCCGGCCACCTGGTCGGCAAAGCGGGTACAGCGGTCGCACAGCACGCACCGCTCCCGGTCGAGCAGGACGTTGGTGTTGACCGGAATCGGCTTCACGAAGTGACGCTTCTCCTCGACGTACCTGCTCTCACCTGGTCCGTAGGTCATTGTCTGGTCCTGGAGCGGGCACTCGCCACCCTTGTCACACACTGGGCAGTCAAGTGGGTGGTTGGCGAGCAGGATTTCGAGGACCCCGTTCTGGGCACTTCGTGTGCGTTCGGATTCAGTGTCGACCTGCATGCCCGGTGTGCACGTGAGCATGCACGAGGGCTGCAGTGCAGGTCCCCTGCCGGTGTCGACCTCGACAAGGCACATGCGGCACATGCCGACTGGTTCAAGCCTGGAATGGTGGCAGAACCGTGGGATGTAGGTGCCTGTCCGTTCGCATGCATCGATCAACAACTCACCAGGCAGGGCGGCCACCCCGGTGCCGTTGACGCTGATCTCCACCGTGTCGTCCACGGTCTCGTCGCTCATGTGCCCACCTCCGATACGACGGGTATGGAGTCGCTACGGGTGATCAGGGCCTCGAACTCGTGGCGGAACCGGCGGATCGCGGATGTGATCGGTGCGACCGACGACGGCCCGAGGGGGCAGATAGTGGTCTGGGTGGGTGGGAACGGCACGGCCTCGAGGCCCTCGGTGTCAAAGGACGCCACGGGATAGGGGCCCGGACTTATGTGGTTGCCGACACTCAGGAGCAGGTCGATGTCGGCCGGCCGTCCCTCACCGTCGTGGATTCGCTGGAGGATCTTCTGCTCCCAGCTCGTTCCCTCACGGCACGGTGCGCACTTGCCACAGGACTCGTTCGCGTAGAAGCGGACCAGCCGCAGGCATGCCTTCACGGCGTCGGTCGTTTCATCCATCACCACGATGGCGCCGGATCCGAGCATGGAGCCCGCCTCGGACACGGCACGGTCCTCAAGCGGCAGGTCCAGGTGTTCTCCGAAGAACCAGGGCGCCGAGCCGCCTCCCGGGATGAACGCCTTCAGTGCGTGACCACCGCTGATTCCACGGCAGTAGTCGGCTCCGTAGAAGAGGTCGCGGAACGTGGTGACGCCCTGTTCGACCTCGTACACCCCGGGCCTCACGACGTGGCCTGACACCGCGAACAGCCGGGTTCCGGGAGATGCCTTTGAGCCGTACCCCTTGTAGGCATCGGCACCGTTCTCCATTATCCAGGCCAGGTTGGAGAGGGTCTCGACGTTGTTGACGATCGTGGGCTGACCGTAGAGGCCGATGGCTGCCGGGAAGTAGGGGGGCTTCAGCCTCGGCATGCCGCGGTTGCCCTCGAGGCTCTCAATGAGTGCCGTCTCCTCGCCGACTATGTAGGCGCCTGCCCCCCAGTGCAGGACGATGTCGACCGAGAAGTCCGATCCGAGCACGTTGGCTCCGACGAGACCGGCTTCATAGGCATCGTTGAGCGCGCCGGCGATCCGTTCCTGGGCTAGGGCCATCTCGCCGCGCACGTAGAGGAAGCACTGCGACAGCCCGAGGGCATAACAGGCGATGAGGCAACCCTCTATCAACTGGTGCGGGTCCCGCTCCATGAGGAGGCGGTCCTTGTAGGTGCCGGGTTCACTCTCGTCGCCGTTCGCAACCAGGTAGCGGGGCCAGATCCCGTTGGGGCAGAAGCCCCACTTGACACCGGCCGGGAAGCCGGCGCCTCCACGTCCGAGCAAGGTGGCCTGCCTCACCTCGTCGTGCACCTCGGTCGGCGTGCGTGAGAGCGCTGTGCGCAGGCCCGCGTAACCACCTGTCTGCATGGAGCGTTCCAGGGTGTACGAGTCCTCGAACAGGAACCTTCCGGTCAGCAGGGTCGGGCCACCGTTCACGACGTAGCCGGGAGCGTGTGGCACGTAGCCGTCCGAGGTCGAGCTGGCGTCAGCCATCGGCGTCGACATCCGCGGGACCGGGCAGCCACACGGGCTGCCCCAGTGCCTGCTCAGGTGGGACCACGCCGGCCATCCGGTCGACGGGTATCTCCTGGCGCACCCGTCCAAGGATGCCGTGTTCGGGCATGTCTCCGGAATCGCCCGCGCTGCCCCTGTCGACGGGGCTGTGGCCGTCACGCAGGTCGGACACCACCTGGTCAAACACCTCCGGGGTGGCCCGGTGGAAGTACCTGTAGTTGACCGTGAAGCACGGGGCCTCGGTGCATGCGGCCACGCACTCGACCTCCTCGACGGTGAACAGTCCGTCCTCGGTCGTGTCACCGGCACTGATGCCGAGGGTGGATTCGACGTGATTCAGGAGTTCCTCGCCACCCAGGAGCTGACAGGAGATGTTGGTGCAGACGTTGACCATGTACCGCCCCACAGGGTGGAACTTGAACATCTCGTAGAAGCTTCCTGTGCCGAGAACCTCCGCGGCGGTCACCCCAGTCAGGTCCGCTATCTGGAGCATTGCCTCGCGGGTTACCCAGCCATCCTGTTCCTGGGCCAGGTGCAACAGTGGGATGACGGCCGACTTGGGTCTCGGGTACCGCCCGATGATCTCGTTTGCCAGAACCTCGTTGGCATCGCTGAAGTAGCCCATCAGCGGTCCACCTCGCCCATGATCGGGTCCACCGATGAGATCACGGCTACGGCGTCGGCGATGAGGCCGCCCTCCATGAGGTGTGGAAGCGTCTGGAGGTTGACGAAACTGGGGCCCCGGATGTGCATCCGGTAGGGGTTTGGCCCACCGTCGGACACCAGGTAGCAGCCCAGTTCGCCGCGGGGGGACTCGACCGCCACGTAGACCTCGCCCTCGGGAACGTGGAATCCCTCGGTGAAGATCTTGAAGTGGTGGATGAGGGCCTCCATGGAGTCGTCGATCCGGGCCCGGGGTGGGGGCGTGACCTTCTTGTCCTGGGTGCGATAGTCGCCGCTGGGCATCTGGTCGAGGATCTGCTCGACGATGCGCAGCGATTCACGTGTCTCGTTCAGGCGTATGGCGAACCGGTCAAAGGAGTCGCCGTAGGTACCCACGAGGACGTCGAAGTCAACCTGGTCGTAGGCCAGGTACGGCTCGTCGCGCCGCAGGTCCCAGGCGTATCCGGTCGAGCGCAGGATCGGGCCGGTGGCTGAGAGTGCAAGGGCCTCGGCGGGTGTCATGACGCCGACTCCCTGGAGGCGCTCCCGGAAGATGGGCTGTCCGGTCAGCAGGGTGTCGTACTCGTCGAGCCTCGGCGGGATCAGGTCCAGGAGCCGACGAACGTCATCCTGCCATCCGTCGGGAAGGTCGGCCGCCACACCGCCGGGTCGGATGTAGTTGTGGTTCATCCGGAGACCGGTGACCTTCTCAAAGAATCGGAGTACCTCTTCGCGTTCGCGCCAGCCGTAGATCATCATCGAGACAGCGCCAAGGTCCATGCCGTTGGTTGCCTGGAACAACAGGTGTGAGGCCACCCGGTTCAACTCGCACATGAGCATCCGGATCCATGTGGCCCGTGGAGGGACCTCGATGCCGAGCAACTTCTCGGTGGCCAGTGAAAAGGCCAACTCGGAGAACAGCGGAGCGGCGTAGTCCATCCTGGTGACGTTCGTGGGCCCCTGGAGGTAGCTCAGGTTCTCGCCGGTCTTTTCCATTCCCGTGTGCAGGTAGCCGATGACCGGCTTGGTCCGCAGCACGGTCTCGCCCTCCATCTCGAGCATCAGGCGCAGGACACCGTGGGTCGAAGGGTGTGATGGCCCCATGTTGAGGATCATGCGCTCGTCATCGTCGGGGTTGTCGGGATCGCCAGCCAGTTCGAATGCCTCAGCCTCGCTGACCCGCAGGACAGCACTGCCGTCGCGACGGTGAACCCGTTCGGCGCTGTCGAGGTCCGTGTGGGTGCCTTCCGGCGCTTCGATGCTCACCGCTGCACCGGGGCTTCCCTGAACTGGACGGGGATCCGGCCGGTGTCAACGTCCTTTCGGAGCGGATGGCCCTCCCATTCCTCGGGAAGCAGAATCCGGGTCATGTCCGGGTGGCCGTCGAACGTGATACCGAAGAGGTCAAAGACCTCCCGTTCCATCGCCTCGGTTCCAGGGAACAGGTCAAACAGGGAAGGGACGACCGGATCGCCTACGGGGACCTGGACACGCAGTCGCACACGTTCGCGGCGCTGGTGCGCGTGCAAGAACACAACGACCTCGAAGCGTTCGGGACTGACATCGGCTGGAAGGTCGGTTCGGCCCGGATGTGCCAGGTAGTCGACGGCGGTCACGTCGACCGCTGTCAGGAAGCCCCCGTCGCGCAGGTCGCTGGCCGTGGCGAACAACTGGTCGGGCAACGGGTGCAGCACCCGCTGACCAAACGACGACGTCTCGGGAACTGTCGTCGTCATCGGGAACCCAACTGGACCGGTTGTTCCGTAGTACCGTCCGGGGACGGGGGCTCAACGTGGATTGCCGCTCCGCCGTCGTTGGCCTCTCGGCGGCGTGTCAGCTCACCGGTACGGATGCTTTCGTGGAGGGTGAGGATGGCGTGCATGAGGGTCTCGGGTCCTGGCGGGCAACCCGGGGCGTACACGTCAACGGGAACCACCTGGTCGACGCCCTGGACGATGGCGTAGTTGTTGAACATCCCGCCACTCGATGCACACACGCCCATGGAGATGACCCACTTGGGTTCCATCATCTGGTCGTAGATCTGCCGCAGTATCGGTGCCATCTTCTGCGAGACCCGCCCAGCCACGATCATCAGGTCGGCCTGCCGGGGCGAGGCACGGAAAACCTCCATCCCGTAGCGGGCCAGGTCGTAGTGGGCGGCGCCGGTGGCCATCATCTCGATCGCACAACACGCCAACCCGAACGTGGCTGGCCAGCAACTGCGTGCCCGGGACCACTTCACGAGGTCCTCGATGCGCGCCGTCACGAAGTTGTGTTCGAGGCCCTCGAGGCCGTCGTCAGACACCCGGGACACGTCGCCCAGGATCGGCAGGCGTCGCATCAGGCGTTGCCCCTGGGTCGTCCCTCGAGGCCCACCTGGCGGATACCTGCACGCGACACCGTTGTCGACGAGGTGCGACCTGCCGACACGACACCCCCGCCCGGTGCTTCACGGCTGAGCGGTCCCCACTCGAGGGCACCGTTGCCGATCAGGTAGACGAACGACTCGAACACGGCGAACGAGAAGATGAACACGGACACGAGGCCGAACAGTCCGATCTCGCCGTGCGCTATCGCCCAGGGGTAGAAGAAGATGATCTCGATGTCGAACACGATGAAGATCATCGCCACCAGGAAGAAGCGCACCGGGAAGCGCTCAGGTGCTTCACGCCCTGGAATTATCCCGCACTCGTACGGGGCTTCCTTCTTGTCGTTGGGGCTGCGTGGAGCCAGCAGCCGTGAGGCGAAGAAGCTCAGTGCAGCAAAGAGGAACGCCAGCGCAAAGAGGAACACAAGGGGCAGGTACTGGCCGAGCACGTCAACCTCCCGGCCGCCGGCGAGCGGCTCTACAGGCGGCCACCACGGATCAGGCTCCTGCCGCTTCGAACTCCCTGCGCCGTGCCATGACCTCCTTGTCACGGACATGGAGCCAATGGCAGAGGGCGAGGAAGACCAGAAGCGATCCGATGGTGACGAGTGCCGGTCGGAGCCTGACGCTGCCCAGGTCCCGGACCATGATCACCGAGACAACGGGCTCATCGGCATCTGCGACAGGCCGTGGCGGTGCCTCACCGGGAATGGTCGGCTGGTCGACTACCGACTGCAACTGGACGACCGTGTACTTGACCGGGTTGGTAATGCGGGCAGAGTTGAAGACCCAGAGGCTGATGCGGTCCCACCGGTTCGGATCCTTGGGCAGCGTCGGTTTGCCGCCCATGGTAAAGGCGTCCAGCAGCTTGAAGTCACCGCTGGAGTCGAACCCGAGGTCACTGTGTGAAAGCACGTCGGCAACTGCCTGGGCCTGGGCATCGCCGGCCTCGGTGGTCGCCAGCAGTCGCCAGCCGCCGAGGTTGCCGAGGCCCGCGGCGGCTGTCACCTCTGGTGCGACTGCCGCCAGCTCGGATCTGGTGACCGTCTCGTTGCGTACCTGACGATCTGCACGAAGCATCTGGAGTTCGTCAACGGGAAGGTCAGGGTACTCGTCGGCTGTTGGGAGCGAGCCGTATTCGGCTACGGCCCTGGTGTCGCCTGAGGACACGACCATTTCGTAGCCGGACGGCAGGTCGCGGGGGTTGGGCAACTGCCTGGCCTCTGGCAGGCCGCTCGCGCCCAGGTCACCGACGTTGATGTCAACGGTGATCCATGCGGGACTGTTCCCCTGCCAGCCCTTGCCATACATCCACCAGGTGGACCCCATGATGAACATCCACCCCATGAGGGCGGTTACGGCCAGCAGCGTTCCGACCCTTATGCCAGAGTTGGTGGCAAGCAGCAGCCACACGGATCCAATGAGAACAACTACGCCCGTTGCCACGATGAGGATCCCGGCGATGTGCGGGTTGTAGGCGAGGCCTGCGAGCATGACGAATGCACTCATCAGAGGCTCCTCTCGTAGGCCACGATGGCGTCAATCTGTTCAGGCGTGAGCAGCTGGCTGCGCTCGACGGTTCCGATCACGTCGAGATCATCGACCCGTCCGCCGTATCCGGGCATGCCGCCCGAGCCGGTCCGTGCGTTGCCGAAGCCGATGCCCACCTCGGACCCGGCGCGGATGAACTCGGACTGCCGCTGGCTCGTTGAGAAGTGGGCCTCGACACCGGCAAGGTCAGGGCCCACGTGGCCTGCTCCAGGCTGCCAACCGGTGAGTATCCCGGACTCGGCCAGCCGCGGCCACGCCTCGAGCAGGTCGGCTGTGGCGGCCTCGCTGGTCGCCCCGAAGGAGAAGCCGGGGGTATGGCAGCGGGCACAGTTGTTGGCGTCCTGTGCCGAAGCGTTGTTGAAGAGAAGTTCACCGTACAACAGGTAGTCGTCACTGGCCGGATCGGTTGCACCTTCGAGCCATGTGTCGATTGCTGCGTCGACGTCATCGCGATCGGTTAGGGACGGATCAGCTGCCGTTACCACGGCCCCTACCCCGGCTCGGATACCTGAGTTGATCTCGGCCGTAGCAGCGTCCTGGTCTAGCTGGATGGACCGCAGGTACACGACAAGCTGTTCGACCTGTTGGGTGGTCAGCGGGCCACCGCCGGACAGGCCCCAGGCCGGCATCGGGGTGCCCGGACGGCCGTAGTTGAGGATGTCGGTTACCTCTGCCTCGCTGAAGCGGGAGAGGGCCGTTGTTAGTGCGGGCGCCTTCCACTCGACCTGGGCCACGAACTGGCCATCAGGGTCCGCGATGGTGAAGGCCGCCACCCCACCGACACCGCCTGGTCCGTGGCAGTTGGCGCAACCGTCCTCGAAGATTCTGGCACCCTTAACCTCGAAGCGGCCGACCCAGTCGATGGCTGCGTTCTCCTGTCGGGCCGGTTCCATCAGCCAGTACATGGGCAGTACCAGAGAGATGGCTGCGAGCGTGACGAGCGACCAGGCGAGACTCCGATCGAGCACCCTGGTTTCCAGCTCGAGGTCGTCGACATGGGGTGTCCGGTTGGCAGCCAGGTCGATCTCGGAGCCGACCTCGCGCTTTCCGATACGGAAGTTGAAGAGCATGTATACGACGAGCCCGACCATCACGAGAACGGCCAGCACCAGGCCGACTGTGCGTTGTGTGCTTGCTGCGAGGATCATCGGGTTGTCTCGTTGGTCTCCTGACGGGGCGGGCCTAGTGGCCGCCGGCGGCGCCTATGCAGTGCGGACCCTCGGCCTCCTGGCCGGTGGTGTTGGTTCCGATGGGGGGTCCCTGGACGATCGTGCCGGTGTCAACCGTGAGCACGCCGTCGGCCACGGTCATGGCGAACCGGTCCATGCCCCTCGGTGAGGGTCCTCCGCGCTTTTCTCCGACCTGGTTGAACTGGGAACCGTGGCAGGGGCACTCGAACCACTGCGACGACACGCACTCGGGTACCCGACAGCCCAGGTGGGGGCACTTCTGGTACAGGGCGACGACCCCGCTCTCGAATCCGCTCTCGACCCCGGCCGCCATGCCGGTCAACTCAGGTGAGGAGTAGGCCGTCCGGGCTTTTTCCACGGCGCCGTTCGGATACGCGGTGATCCACATTCGGCCTTCGGGCCTGTAGACGAAGCCGTTCTTGTCCTTGATCTCGGCCAGAAGCTCGATCATGTTGCCGACCTTGATCTTGGAGCCGAAGCCGCTCACGCCCTGTGGCCAGAGGAAGGCTATGCATGTGCCGCCGAAGCCGGAGAGGCCGAGGCCCATCATGCCCACGATGCTGCGATTGAAGAACTGCCGGCGGGACACGCCCAGGGCCAGCGGGTCGGGTGCCACGAACGGCTCGGCGGGTGCCGACTCGACGACCGGTGCGTCTACCACCTTCCTGGTTGCGATGGCTTCCTGTTCCACCTGGCGGCCAGTTGGGGCAGTGTCGCCGTCACCTGCCGAAAGGACGAGGCTGGCCTTGTCGCTGCGACGGGCCTCGCGGGACAGGCCGGCCGCCCTTTGTTCACGTCGCCGGGATGTTCCTACAAGCAGCACCCCTGCGAGCGCCACGAGCAGGACGATTGGGATCACGACTACCACGGATCAGCTCCCGGGGTTCCGGCCTGAGGCCGCGAGGTGGGTGGGCATGGACATCACAGTTCGAAGAACAGGCCGCTGGTCCATGGGAAGATGAAGTTGAAGCCGGGGCCGCGGAAGAACGAGCCGATCATCACGAGGACGGCCCAGAACATTAGGTGGACTGTCATGAGCGAGATGGCGAACTTGCGGTCCTCGGGTGCCTTGGAGGGGTTCTTGTCGATGTAGGGCGCCATCGCCAGGAGGATGAGGCCGATACCGGGGATGGTCACGCCCGCCACCATCGGGTGGAACATGGTGAGCATCTCCTGGAGTCCGAGGAAGTACCAGGGTGCCTTTGACGGGTTGGGGGTCTGGTTGAAGTTCGCCAGGTCGAGCAGGGGTGCGTTGACGAAGATCGAGAACGCCAGCAGGAACAGGGTGACGGCCAGGGCTGCCAGGAACTCAGCCACCAGCAGGTGGGGCCAGACGTGCACCTTGTCCTGGGGAACCGACTTGGCGTCCTGGATCGAGCCGGACTTGACGACGGTGAGGAGGCGCTGGTTGTGCCCGTCGGGGCCGCTGCTCGGCGCGGGTGTTCCGCCACCGGCCGGAGCCGGATCGGCGTCTGGAGCCGGTTGGTTGGCTACTGCCTTGCTGCGGTCGAGCAGGTGAACCGGGATTCGGCCTTCGGTTGAACCGCCGGATTCGGCATCGGGGGCTGTCGTCTCGGATGGGGCCGCGTCGGCTGGCTTGTCGGCGCCGGATGCCGCCGCAGCCTTCTGGCGGGCCTCTTCGGCACGCTTGCGCAGGTGTTCGGGGATTTCAGTCATCGTCGTGTCCCTGGCCTAGAGCGGTCCGGAGATGCCGCCGTCCTTGCGGACGCGCCAGAAGTGGATTGCCATGAAGATCACGGTCACAAAGGGCAGCATCAGCACGTGGAGTACGTACCAGCGCAGCAGGGTGTCGGTGCCGATCTCGACCCCGCCCAGGAGGACGAACCTCACCTGTGGCCCGAACACCGGCGTGAAGCCCATCATGTTGGTACCGACTGTCACCGCCCAGAGCGCCAGCTGGTCCCAGGGCAGCAGGTACCCGGTGAACGAGAGAAGCAGGGTGAGCTGCAGCAGCATCACCCCTACCACCCAGTTGAACTCCCGAGGCGGCTTGTAGGCGCCGTGGTAGAAGACCCGGGCCATGTGGAGAAACACCGAGAGGACCATGAGGTGGGCAGCCCACCGGTGCATGTTGCGCACGAGGAGGCCGAAGCCGACCGACGTCTGGAGTGTCAGGATGTCATTCCACGCCTGGGCCGCTGTGGGCCGGTAGAAGAACATCAGGAAGATGCCGGTGACCGTGAGATGGATGAACAGGAAGAAGCTCAACCCGCCCAGGCAGAGCGTGTAGCTCACCTTTACGGCGTGCCTCTTCACCTTCACAGGGTGCAGGTGGTAGAGGACGCTGTTCATGATCACGTATGACCGGTTCCGGGGGCTGTCGCTGTAGCCCTTCCGGAAGATGGAACCGGGCCTGAAGATGGATCCCCAGGCCTGTGATCCCTGAACGCGCTCTGCCAGCGCCTGTCCGGTCGGCTTGCTGCCGTTGCTATCGACCACTGTCGTCGTTCTCCTGTGAACCTGTGTGGGTGTTCATGTTGCGCATAGTTCCCGCCTACCGCCGATCAGCCGAGGCGCATGCCGTAGCCATAGCCATGGCTGTTGGCGCGTTGGTGTGCGTCGCCGTCTGCCGGTGGGTCGCTCATCTTTCCGAGGATGATGACACCGGTGGGACAGCGATCGACACACAGGGCGCAGCGGGTGCAGACGTCGTCGTCGATGGTGAAGATGACGTTGTCGCTGGGGTCGTCGCCGGGCATTCCGGTTCCGACCGCCTCGACGATGACGTCGGGGCTGACCATGTGGATGCACTTCCAGGGGCAGATGTCGACGCAGCCCTCGCACATGATGCACTCGGACTGGTCAATGTGGATGAACTGCTTGAGCTTCACCGCCGTGGCCATCCAGGCGGCATCGACCTCGCGAAGTGTGTAGTCGTCGACAAACATCGGATGTGCCGGGTTGGCGTCGATGACGCTCATGTTCCGGCCCCCTCGCGTACCAGCGGCCGGCCGTATTCGGAGGTTGGTGTGGGTTCGGCAACCTCTGCGCCCCGGTTCTGCCACTTCTTCCAGAGCACGGCGTTGCCGCCGATGCCGACGAGGTAGATGATCACAGCGACGATGTCGCGGATCACCTCGTAGGTCATGGTGAAGGGAAGGACCCACTCGACGATGCCCTGTTCGCCGGTCCACGGCAGCGACGGTCCAACGAGGAAGCGGTCAGGGCGCCAGTTGAGTTCGCTGTCCGCCCAGGTCAGCCACTGGTGTGGGACAACGCCGTAGACCCAGAACATGATCATGAAAACGTAGGTGGCGAAGAGCATGGCCTCGCCCCAGGTGAAGTCCTTGTCGGCGGGGCAGCGGTCACGGTATGCACCGGCGCCGGCGACCATGAGAGCCAGCACGATGACGGATACAACGAACGCGACCATCGTTCAGGCTCCTCCTCGGCAGGTCTCGGCGACTGGGTGGTTGCAGCGACTTAGTGAAGCGATGCACAAGCGCTGTGCCCGCCCCATGCTAGTGGGTGGTCCAGGGACTCCGGGACCCTCCGTTGATCCCGTCGTGGCACCCCTGCACAGACGGTGTGTCTACCACACCGGGCACGTTGCGACTACCCGGACACAGACCATCTGGCTTGTCCGGATCGGCGCCGGACGACCTACAGTGCCAGCTAGCCTGCAACTGTCCGATCAGCGGTCGGTGTCGGGCCCACCGCACACCGACTGAACCGAACACCACGTCGCCCCGGAGACCACGTTGACTGAGATTCCCGAGCACCTCCTGAAGCGCTCACGCGAAGCCCGCGGCTCCACCGCCGACGAGCCGACAGAGAAGGCTGCCGACCCGGCTTCGACAGCTGGCTCCGCTTCCGTCCCGGCCGCTGCCGAGGCACCCAGCGTGCCTGAACCGGCAGAGCCGACCCCCTCCGCACCGGCGGCTCCGTACAACGCTGCGGCTACCGGTCGGAAGAAGATCCCGTGGTGGGCCGCAAGCACGCTGATCCTGCTGCCGATCTGGGCTATCACCTACGTGGGAACCCTTGAACGGCCCCCCGAGTCCGGCTCAGCCGGGCTACTCGCCGACGGCGCCCACGTCTACGAAGCAAGCTGTGCCGCCTGCCACGGAGCCGGTGGCGAGGGTGGTGCCGGACCGGCAATGACAGAAGATGAGATGCTCGCCACGTTCCCGACGCCTGCCGAACACATCGTCTGGGTCGTGTCAGGATCGACCGGTGTGGGCCTCGGCAACCCGTACGGAGACGAAGCCACCGGCCGTGTGGTGGCTGGCGGAATGCCCGGCTTCGGTGCCGCCCTGACAACAGAGGAGTTGATCGGGGTGGTGCTCTACGAGCGAGCCCACCTGAGCCACTCCGAGTTCGATGAAAGCCTTGCCGAAGCCATGGACGAGGCCATCCACTCGGGCGACATGGACCTCGAGGGCCACCTCGATCCCGAAACCGTCACAGTCGACGAGGTTCTCAACCTGTTGCGGTCTGCCTCGTTCGGAACAGACGACCAGTTGGCGACCGGCTGAGCCAGTGACAGGCTCTCCTATCCGGGAGGCCGACATGATCCCCGCCTACACAGGATCCTCCAGTCATGCCTGACCACGTCCACGACCTGTTGGTCATCGGTGGCGGACCAGCGGGGGCGGCAACCGCCTACTGGGCAGCCAGCGCCGGCCTCGACACGGTCGTTGTCGAGCGCAAGGTGTTCCCCCGTGAGAAGACCTGTGGCGATGCCCTTACACCGCGGGCGGTCCACCAACTCGAAGCGATGGGCCTTGGCGAGCACCTTGAGCGCTACCACCGCTTCGACGGGCTCCGGGTCGTCGCCCATGAGCGCACCTTAGAGATGGGATGGCCCAACCATCCTGTATTCCCGTCCTACGGCTTTGTGATTCGCCGCTCCGACCTGGACACGTTCGTCGCCCGGCACGCCGTGCTTGCAGGAGCAACCCTGCTCGAGGGAACAGATGCCGTCAGGCCCATCGAGGCCAACCAGCCCGTAGACGGCTCCGATCCGACGGGGTCAGGTCGCATTTCGGGAGCAGTCGTTGTCGACCGGGAGACCGGCGTCGAAAGGCCGACCCTTGCGCGATTCGTGGTCGTGGCAGACGGTGCCAACTCACGCTTCGGCAGGGCGCTTGGAACTTCACGCGACCGCTCCTACCCGATGGGCATGGCCATCCGGGGTTACTTCGAGAGCCCGATGCATGACGATCCGTGGATCGAGTCGGCGCTTGACGTCAGGGACCGCAGGGGCACCACCATGCCCGGATATGGGTGGATCTTCCCGGTAGGCGACGGCACGATCAACGTCGGCATAGGCCTACTCTCGACCTTCCGCGACTACCGGTCGGTGAACACCACCCACCTGTTCGAGGAGTTCGCCTGCACCCTCCCCAGCCACTGGCAGATCGACCCCACCCGCCCGATCGCCGCCCCAACTGGCGGCCGGCTGCCGATGGCAGGCTCAGTCGGCCCGAAGGCCGGCCCCAACTGGCTGCTGGTAGGTGATGCCGCAGGCTCGGTCAACCCCTTCAACGGCGAGGGAATCGACTACGCCTTCGAGACGGGTCGACTCGCCGCCGGGCTGATTGGCGAGGCTGCCGCACGGGGCGATTCGGTACTAGCCCGCTACCCGGGGATGCTCGATGACGAGTACGGGGCCTACTTCAAGATGGCCTGCATCTTTGCCAGGGTGATCGGCAGCCCTGCTCTGATTCGGGAACTGACAAGGGTCGGCATGCACTCCCGGCCGCTGATGGAATGGGCGCTACGGGTCATGGCCAACCTCCTCCGCGATGGCGAGATCGGCTATTCCGAGACCGCCTACAGGGCACTGGCTGCAGCCGTTCGGATGGTGCCGGACAGGTACGCCCGGATACCACCGCAGGCTCCCTCGACCGCGTCTGATTTCTCGCCACCTGAGGTCCGGATCGGGTAATGCCGCACGGTCTGGCAGCTGAGCGGGGAGAATGTCCCTCGTGACCGGATCTGAAGCCGACGGCGGAGTCGCCTGGTCGGACCTTGAACAACACCGCGACCAACTGGTCGACAGATCACTCCGCGACCTGTTCGCAGCCGACCCGGAACGCGGCGAGAGGCTGGCGGTCGGCGTGGGCGACCTGTGGGTCGACTACTCAAAACAGCCGGTCACCGACGAGACCATCTCCCTGCTTATCGACCTCGCTGCGCAGCGGGACGTACCCGGCTTCATCGGACGGATGCTGTCGGGTGAGAGGGTCAACACGACTGAGGACAGGCCGGCCCTCCACACCGCTCTCAGGGCACCGGCCGGCACGGCCGTCATGGTCGATGGAACCGATGTGGCACCCGTCGTCCGAGAGACCCTCGGTCGGATGGCCGATGTCGCCAAACGCCTGCGTAGTGGTCGACTGCAAGGTGCCACCGGTAGGCCGATCAGCGCCCTGGTGAGTCTTGGCATCGGTGGTTCGCACCTGGGCCCAGCTATGGCGACGGCTGCACTGGCACACCTTGCCCACCCGGAGCTTGACATTCGCTTCGCGTCGAACCTGGACGGTGCCGAGATTGAGAGAGCCCTCGATGGCCTGGACCCGGCCACGACGCTGATCCTCGTCTGCTCCAAGACCTTCACCACCGCCGAGACGATGGTCGCGGCTGAGACTGCCCGGGCTTGGCTGGTTGACGGGGTTGGCGACGACGTGTCGACCCACATGGCCGCTGCCACCGCCGCAACGGATCTCGCCACTGGTTTTGGGATCAGCCCCGAACTCACATTTCAGGTCCCTGACTGGGTGGGGGGCCGTTTTTCGCTGCCGTCAGCAATCGGCCTGAGCGTGATGGCATCTGTTGGCCCGGATGCCTTTACCGAGATGCTCGCCGGGATGGGGATGGTCGACGACCACGTTGCCTCGTCGACCCCGGACTCGAACGGGCCGATGCTGCTGGGGCTGCTCGACGTCTGGCACAGGTCCTTCCTAGGGGCATCGTCGCTGGCGGTGGTGCCCTACAGCAGCCAACTCGGCGGGTTTCCCCCATGGCTCCAGCAGGTCTCGATGGAGAGCCTCGGAAAGCGGACCGGCGCCGACGGCAGCCTCGTTGCCGGGCAGACAGGTCCAGTGGTCTGGGGTGCCGCCGGTACAGACGGCCAACACGCCTTCTTCCAGATGCTCCACCAGGGCACCGATGTGGTTCCGTGTGACCTGATCGGCTTTGCCCAACCGGTCGCTGACCCGCGTCTCGCCCACCACGACGCCCTGATGGCGAACCTCTTCGCTCAGACCGAGGCCCTGGCCTTTGGCTTGACAGCCGACGAGGCCGCAGCCACCGGAGTACCGCCTGACCTGGTGGCCCACCGCACCTTCCCCGGTGACCGGCCCAGCACCACGATCCTGGCACCAGAGTTGACACCGTCGGTCCTGGGGCAGTTGGTTGCCCTCTATGAGCACCGCACGGTGGTCGCTGGCGCCATCTGGGGGATCAACCCGTTCGACCAGTGGGGTGTCGAGTTGGGCAAGTCCCTGTCGGTACGCATTGCCGCTGAACTTGACGGCGACGAGGGACGTCTGACACATGACTCCTCGACCAACTCGCTGATCAGGCGCTACCTGAAACTGCGGGGCCGCTCCGCCTGACCGGCCCCTGGCTCTCGACGCTCAGGTGAGATCCGATGCCACTGCCACAGCCGCCTCAGCTGCGATCAATATCGTCTCGTCGACCACGGCATCAGTGTGGGCGAGGCTCGGGAACAGGGCCTCGTAGGCACCCGGTGCCCACGCAACCCCTCTCTCCAGGAGGGCGTGGAAGACCTTGGGGTAGACGCCGTTGTCGGCCAGGCGGGATACCTCGTCGAAGTCAGTGGGTTCCACATCACCGAAGAACACACCCAGAAGCGACCCTATGCGTGGCATGACGCAGGCCAGTCCAACGTCGGTGAACGCCGCTGCGAAGCCCCCGGCGAGCCTGCGCGAGGTGCTGGTCAGACGGTCGTATGCACCCTGGTCGAGGAGGTCGAGGGTGGCACGGCCGGCTGCCATTGCAAGGGGGTTGCCTGAAAGCGTGCCCGCCTGGTAGACGCCACCCAGGGGTGCAAGGTTCGACATGAGGTCGGTGGAGCCGCCGAAGGCTCCGACTGGTAGGCCGCCACCGATGACCTTGCCGAAGCACCAGAGGTCCGGGGTGACGCCTAGGTGGTCGGCGGCGCCGCCGCGGGCCAGCCTGAAGCCGGTGATCACCTCGTCGAAGATGAACAGGGCACCGGTGGCGTCGCACGCCGACCGAAGTCCCTCGAGGAATCCGGGAGCCGGGGCCACGAGCCCCATGTTCGCCGCCACCGGTTCGACGATTACCGCTGCCACGGTGTCGTCCAGTTCAGGAACGACGTTGTAGGGAGCGACCACCGTGTCGGCCACCGCTCCGACAGTCACGCCGTCACACCCCGTGAGACCCTGGTTCGCCACCCCGCTTCCTCCTGCTGCAAGCAGGGCATCGGAGTGGCCGTGGTAGCAGCCGGCGAACTTCACGATCCGGGGTCGGCCCGTGGCCCCGCGTGCCAGCCTGATCGCTGACATTGTGGCCTCGGTGCCGCTCGAAACGAACCGGACTGACTCAAGCCCGGCGATGCGGTCAACGACCATCTCGGCCAAAATGACCTCGGCCTCGGTCGGTGCACCGAAGCTGGTTCCGTCGCCGGCGGCAACGGCAACGGCCTCTACAACGGTCGGGTGGGCGTGGCCCAGGATGCCGGGGCCGTATGACTGCACGTAGTCGATGTAGCGGCGGCCCTCGGAGTCCCACACGTAGGGCCCTTCGCCCCGCTCCACGAAGTACGGGGTGCCGCCGACCGAGCCGAAGGCCCGAACCGGTGAGTTGACACCACCGGGGGTGACCCTCTGCGCACGCCGGAAGAGCGATGCGTTTGAACCGGTCATGACCCGATCAGCTGTGCTGCCCTACGTGCCAGATAGGTGAGGATGAAATCGGCACCGGCCCGCTTGATCGCCAACAGGTGCTCCATTGCAACGGCGTCACCGTCGAGCCAGCCGTTGGCAGCGGCTGCCTCGACCATCGCGTACTCGCCGCTGACGTGGTAGACGGCAAGGGGTACGTCCACCTCGTCTCTCACCCGGGCGACAACGTCCAGGTACGCCAGCGCCGGCTTGACCATGACCATGTCGGCACCCTCGGCCAGGTCGGCACGTATCTCAGACAGGGCTTCGCGGGCGTTGGGTGGGTCCTGTTGGTACCCGCGCCGGTCACCGCCGTCGGCTATCTCGACGTCAACTGCGTCGCGGAACGGTCCGTACAGGGCGGAGGCGTACTTGGCCGCATAGGCCAGTATCGAGACCTGGTCGTGGCCGGAGGAATCGAGTGCGGAGCGGATGGCCGCCACCTGGCCGTCCATCATCCCCGAGGGGGCACACACGTCTGCACCGGCCTCGGCCTGGGCGACCGCGACCCTCTGGTAAAGCTCAAGGGTCGCATCGTTGTCGACGGTTCCGTCGTCTGCGACGACACCGCAGTGGCCGTGGTCGGTGTACTCGTCGACGCAGAGATCGGCGAGGAGGACCATGTCGTCGCCCAGGTCGTCGCGGAGGTCGCGAAGTGCGACCTGGACGACACCGTCGGGGTTCCAGGCCTCTGACCCGACCGGGTCCCTGCTCTCAGGAATCCCGAACAGGATCACGGCGGGGATCCCCATGCCTCTCAGCTCGGCCACCTCGTCGCGGAGGCTTGACCGGGAGTGCTGCACTACCCCGGGTAGGGACGAGATGGGCGCAGGGTCAGCTATGCCCTCCCGGACGAACAGCGGTGCCACCAGGTCATCTACACACAGGCGGGTCTCGGCGACCATCCGCCTCATGGCAGCGGTACGGCGAAGGCGACGGGGCCTCTGTTCGGGAAAGGTCACCGTAGGAGCCTACGAAGGTCTGCTCAGGACCCGGCCAGCGTGCATGCGGCTTCGACCATTCCGGCAACCGAGTGGGGGTCCGCCTCGATGACCCGAAAGCCCAGGTCCCGTGCGGCGGTGGCGCTGATCGGACCGATGCAGACGGCATCGGGCGGTACCGGTCCACCCGCAATGTCGACGTAGCGACGCACGGTTGACTCCGAGGTGAACGTGGCGACGTCTGCTCGACGGGCCCGTTCCAAGATGTCGGGGTCGACGTGTGGTGCCACGTTGCGGTAGGCGGTGACCACGTCGACCTTCCAGCCAGCAGCACGCAGGCCATCGGGCAGAACCGGCCTGGCGACCTCTGCCCGTGGCACCAGCACACGACCTCCCGGAGGGGGTGCCGGAAACACACCTAGGAGGGCCTCGGCGACCGCCCGGTCGGGAACAAGCTCGACGGCCAGGCCGGCCTCGAGAAGCGGCGCCGCCGTTCTGGGCCCGATTGCGGCAAACCGCGGGCGCCCTCTGCCTTCAGAGGTCGGGCTCTGGGAGGAGATCACCTCAACGAGACGGTGTGAGCCGTTGGGCGAGGTCACCACGACCCAGTCATAGGTGCTGAGACCCCTCACCGCCGCCTCAAGTGCTTCTCCTCCGTCTACCGGATCGGTAATGGCGATCACCGGCAACTCGACGACGGCAGCACCCTTTTCGGCCAGCGCTGCCGAAAGGGTGGCGGCCTGGTCGGCCGCCCTGGTTACTACGAGCGTGGTACCTGAAAGTGGCCCGTTCACGACCGTGCCATCAACTCGGCGCCACCACGCTCATCGAGCAGGTGCCTGGCTATTGCATGCCCGATGGCCGGGCCATCGGTGCCGCTACGTTCCTCCCTTACGAGGATCGCTCCGTCGGGCGATGCGATTGCGCCGGTCACCGTGAGTTCCGGTCCGAGGTGATCGTCGCTGGCCGGGCGGGCGTGTGCAGCTATCGGCAGGTCGCAACCGGTGCCCAGTTCCACGAGGAAGGCCCTCTCTGCTTCGACGGCTCGCCGGGCGACCGGGTCATCCATGCCTTCAAGTGCCTCGAGCAGTTCGTAGTCGGCCCTGCATTCGACCGCCAATGCTCCCTGGCCCACCTGGGGAAGGAGGATCGCCGGGTCCAGGGGGTCCACGACCTCTGGGCACAGACCCAGACGGTCAAGGGCAGCCTTGGCCATGACGGCAGCGTCGACCTCTCGGGCCTTCTCGAGACGGGTTCCGATGTTTCCCCGTAGGCCCGTGAACCGTAAGTCGGGCCGGTGGTTGGCGAGGTGGGCCCGTCGACGGATGGACCCCGTGGCGATGGTGGCACCCTCGGGGAGGTCGGTCAGGCGACAGCCCACCAGGACATCGCGTGGGTCTGCACGCTCGGGTACGGCTGCCAAGCTCAGCCCATCTGTCCGGCCGCCGGGAAGGTCCTTGGCAGAGTGGACGGCCAGATCAGCGCGGTGGTCGAGGACCGCCAACTGGACCTCCTTAACGAACACCCCGAGCCCCCCCATCTGCTCCAGGGGTGTCGTCTTATCACGGTCCCCCGTGGTTTCAACGATGACGACCTCGACCTCTACCCCTGGAAGGGTCCGGACCAGGAGCGAGGAGACGCGGTCGGCCTGGCAAAGGGCCAGGGCACTGCCCCGGGTAGCCACCCGGATGCGCACGGCCGGTCGCCTCCGCCTAGAGGTCGAAGAGGTCGCGCATCGCCTCGGCCAGGCGCTCACCACGTGCGGTGCCGGCGGCATCCTTCATGCGGACCGTCGGCTCGTGCAGCAGCTTTCCGACTATGCCGACCGCCAGTGCTTCAACGGCGGCCCGCTGGCGGTCGTCCAGTTCGCCGAGCCGGTTGGTCAGCCTCTCCAGTTCGCCCGTACGAACCTGGTCGGCCCGACCATGCAACTGGGCGATGAGCGGAGCCACCAACCGGGCGGTGGACTCATCTACGTACCGGTTCAACTCGACGTCGACAATCGCCTCGACGGCTGTGATTTCGCGCCGACGTTCCCTGATTCCCATATCGGCGAAGGCGCGCAGGTCGTCCATATCGAGGAGGGTCACGCCATCAAAGTCACCGGCCGCCGGGTCGACGTCGCGGGGAACCGCAATGTCGACGATCAGGAGCTCGCGACCGTCACGGCTGCCGACGATCCCGTCGATGTCACCGTGTTCGAGGATCACCGATGACGCACCTGTTGAGGTGAGTAGTACGTCGACCTCGGCGATGTGCTGCGGCAGTTCGTCGAGCCGCACTGCCGTTCCACCCAGCCTGGTGGCAACCTCGACGGCCCGCTCCCATGTGCGGTTGGCAACGAGAATCTCGGATACGCCGCCACCGTGCAGAGCCCTTGCCAGGCCTTCGCCCATTTCGCCGGCGCCGACAACCAGAACCCTCCGGCCGGTGAGGCCTCCGAGCCGTTCGCCGGCCATCGCCACGGCTGCCTGCGAGACCGATGTGATGTTCCGGGAGATGGCTGTCTCGGTACGTACCCGCTTGCCGACCTCGAGGGCATGCCTGAACATGGGGTTCAGCACCGGGCCGACGGCACCCTCGTCGGCAGCCACCTCCCATGACGTACGGACCTGGCCCAGAATCTCGTGTTCACCGAGCACCGCCGAGTCCAGCCCGGAGGCGACAGCGAAGAGGTGTCGGACTGCGTCGGCGTCGTAAAGGCCGGTGAGGTGGTCGGAAAAGTCCTCGGGGGCCATGTGTGAGGCCTCGGCAAAGAAGTTGCGGATGTCCTGGTAGCCGCCGTGGAACTTCTCTGCGAAGGCGTAGACCTCGATACGGTTGCACGTGGAGAGCAGCACGGCCTCGGTGACGTGCTCACGGGAAACCAGATCTGCAAGCGCCTTTGGGAGCAGTGAAGATGGAACCGTCATCCGCTCGAGCAGGTCGAGTGGCACGGTGCGGTGGTTCAGCCCAACGACTACAACCGACACGAAGAGGTGCTCCTGTTTCTCGACTGCCTATCGAATCGGGGATGACGGCACCCAGCATTCCCGAACAGACCCCCTGGTGCCAACCCCCTGGGGCCATCCCCTCGGATGACTCTCATCCGGCAGCCTGCTCGGAGGCCTCGCTCGAGGTTCGAACGTGCTCGTAGTAGCCCAGAATCTGCAACTCGGTTGCCAGGTCGACCTTGCGCAACTGGACCTCGGGAGGAACCGAGACCACGACCGGTGCGAAGTTGAGTATCGATCGCAGACCTGCTGCCACGAGGCGGTCAACGACCTCCTGGGCTGCGTGGACCGGGGTGGCGACGATGCCCAGTCGACAGCCCGTGGCTACCACCACCTCGTCCATGCGGTCGACGTGTGTAACTGACACTCCCGAGATTTCTTGACCCTCAAGGGAGCGGTCGGAGTCGACGATGGCGACCACCGGGAACCCCCCGGCAATGAAGCCGTCGTATCTGCTGAGTGCCCTGCCAAGGTTCCCGGCCCCGACGATCACCACTGGTTTCACCGAGCCACCGAGTGCCCCACCTATCTCGGCAAGCAGGCGATCGACGTCGTAGCCGACCCCACGCTTGCCATGGGCCCCCAGGTGGGAGAGGTCCTTGCGTACCTTTGCGGCATTCACTCCTGCCAGGTCGGCGAGTTGGCGGGACGAAACTGTGGTGATTCCCTCGTCGGCCACCTCGACCAGGCCCCGCATGTAGACGGGCAGGCGTGCAAGGGTCGCTTCGGGGATGGGCGAGGAGGACCCGTCTGGTCGGACAATGCCCATCCCCGGCACGGGGAGGTCTCCGTCGGATGTCCTGCCGCCGCCTGCCATGGCCCAACGCTAGGCGCTTGTGCACTCCTTCACAGGTCACGTCCTGATGACTCTGGCCCACCATCCCCGACACGGGATGGCGGATTGCTGCCGCGGGCCGTACCGTGCGCCTGCGTGAGCATCCAGATCGCCCTCGCCTCCGCAGCCACGCTCATCTCGCTTGGTTTCACAGCCACCGTCCTGGAACGCTGGCTGGACAGGCACAGGCCCCAGGACATGGCATGGGCCGTGGCACTCCTGCTGTTCAGCCTGGGTGCCGGTTCCATGTGGCTTGGTGCATCCGTGGGCTGGTCGGCCGGGCCGTTCCGGGCCTTCTACATCTTCGGGGCCGTCCTCAACGTTCCGATCCTGGCACTGGGAACCGTCTACCTGATGGTGCCGCGGCCCAGGGCCGATCGGATTGCCCTTGTCACCGTCGTAGCATGTGCCTTTGGCGCCGGGATCGTGTTGATAGCGCCAACCACAGGTGCCTTCATCGCCGGCGAACTGCCACAGGGCAGCGAGGTGTTCGGAGCCGGGCCGAGAATCGCAGCGGCCCTGGCGTCATCGGTCGGCGCACTGGTCGTAATCGGAGGTTCGGTCTGGTCTGCGATCCGCCTCTTCCGAGCCGGTGGCGCATCTGCTGTCAGAGGTGGCAGCGGAAACGTGCTGATTGCACTGGGTGCCGTCACGCTCAGCCTCGGTGGGCTCCTCAACTCGGTGGTTGACGAGATGACCGGCTTTTCCATTTCGATGGTGATCGGCATTGCCCTCATCTTCGCCGGTGCCCTCACGGCGACAAGCGCCGGCAACGTGCGGGCCGACAACTAGTCGAGCAGCAGTACGAACTGGACGACTGCGGCACCCAGGATGGCGGCCAGCAGGATCGACGTGACAATTGTCGTCCCGAACCGCATCAGACGGGTTCGTTCCTTCCGAACTCGACGCTGGTGACGGACCCCGGGTCGTCAGCGGTCGGTGTCAGCACCAGAGCATCGCCGGCCGACACGCCCAGGTCGACCGCTGCCGACGCCCGGTCGACCACGAGCGTCGCCAACCCGTAGGAATCCACGAGTAGCCCGAGGCCCCCAGCGGGTACCTCATCGAAGGCGACAACCCTCACGACCGGCCTTGCCGATCCGGAACTCCTGACCTGGCACCGGCCACCTACCTGGCCCACAACGTCGCCGAGTTCGTCGGGACCCACGTTCAGCTGAATGTTGCCGAACCGGTCCACCCAGAGAACCTCTGCATGGAGGCCGTCGTCCTCGGCTGCAGATACGGGCATGACACCTGGAAGGAGGGTCGACGGGTCGGCGGCCTCACCGAACTCGCCAAGGTCCACACCGTTGGCGAGGTGTGCTGCAACCGGTGCGAACAGGTCACGGCCGGCAAAGGTGGGGCCGGGAGCGGGCAGATGGTATTCGGTACCGGTCAGCGAAACTGCCCTTGTAGCTCCGCCGACCAGGGCCACAGCCGGCGCCAGGAGACCGTTGTCAGGTCCGACCAGTACGGACTCGCCGTCACCAACCTCGATGGCAACGGCGCGCCGGGAGGTTGCTACACCCGGATCGACAACGGCGAGGACGACGCCCGGGCACAGGTACTGGGCACTGCGGGCCAGCGTGAGACCACCAGCGCGCACGTCGTGTGCAGGGATGCCGTGCGTGACGTCAACGATCGCCAGGTGTGGTGCGATGCTGCGGACCACGGAGTGGACCACGCCGACGAACTCGTCGTCGGTCCCGTAGTCGGAAAGAAACGAGAGGGTGTCGTAGCAGCGACCCACCCTCAGGTTCCTCCCAGTTCCCGGGACCGTTCGCTGGCGGCCGATACCACCGCTGCGACCAACCCGGAGAAGTCAGCCGCCTCGAACACGGCGATGCCCGCAGCGGTTGTCCCGCCCTTGGACGTGACGTTCCGTCGCAGCACCGACGGCACTGCATCAGACTTTCGCAGCAGGGTTGCGGCACCGATCAGCATCTGTTCGGTGAGCGCCGTTGCTGTCCCATGGGGAAGGCCCTGGGCGACACCGGCATCAATGAGGGCTTCAGCCAACAGGAACAGGTAGGCGGGGCCCGACCCGGAGAGCCCGGTGACGGCATCCAGCATCGGCTCGTCCACGACAACGACCGTTCCGACGGCCGACAGTATCTCTGATGCCCAACGGAGGTCCTCGTCGCCGACGCTTGTGCCAGCAGCGATTGCTGCAGCACCCTCGCCCACCAGCGACGGGGTGTTGGGCATTGCACGCACCACGGCCGCCCCGGTACCGAGGCCCTCTTCGAGGGTGTCGAGACGGACGCCCGCCGCGATCGAGAGGACCCTGCCCACGCCAACCGCATTGAGAGCGGCACACACCGACGCCACGATGTGGGGCTTGACGGCGATCAGGGCATCGGTACCGCTCAGTGGCTCGGCACCACAGGTCAGCCCGGGGACGGACGACTCCAGTTCGATTCGACGGTCGCCGTCGGGTTCAACGACGTGGATCTCGCCGGCTGCGGCCCATCCCGATGCCACGAGACCCCCCACCAGGGCCTCACCCATCTGGCCACCACCTATCACCTGCAGGCGCATCGTCACGGGGTCGAATCTAACCGCTGAGTGCCGGCTGCCTGCCGCCGTTTCGGGGAACGAGGGTATGGGTCAGCGTGGCGACAACGCTGACGACGAAGAGTGCCAGGCCCGAGAACACGAGAACGCTCCCGGTTGACCAGTAGCCGAGGGCCATGGTCACACCGATGGGTCCAACTGTCTGACCGACGCGGACGGCGCCCACCCATGCTGCCAGGACCACTGCCCTGAGGTGCTCTGGCGCCTCGTCGGCAACAAGGTCCTGCATCGTCGGGATGGTGAGTCCCTCGGCGAGGCCGTATAGAGCCGCTGCAGCCACGAGCACCCAGAGCGAGGCCACGCCCATGATCACGAAGGTTGCTGCGAACACGAACATCCCCGCGTAGACCAGCCAACCACCGTGGACCCTGGAGCGGGCCCTGGCGACCAGCAACGAGGACACGGTCGAGGAGAGCGCCGGGACTGCAGCGACGAGACCCCGCTGGGTCGGGCCCAGGCCGAACTCCTGGTCCATGTGGATGGGCATGAGAGAGAGGAAAAGGCCGAAGATGAGGAGGAACACGATGGCGCCCAGCACGATTACCGTGGCTGTGACCGGGCGGCGGATTTCCACAAGGGCCGCCCTGACCTGGTCGCCCACCTTCCCCGTGGGAACCGGTTGGTCGACCACGAGGTGGAGTCCCACAAGGCCGGCCACCACGAGTGGTATCGCGTACGTGACAAACATCCAGCGCCAGCCGAACAGGTCCGTTACCGCTCCGCCGAGTACCGGGTAGACGGCCACCGCGACCGTTATCACCGCCGAGTTCTGGCCGATGAGTGCAGCCCGGTCGAGGCCGTCCCAGTTGTCGACAATCAGCACCACAGCCAGGTTGATGAGGCCGGCCGCCCCAACACCCTGCGCTATCCGCGCCGCCAGCAGCCATTCAAGGGTCGGACTGAAGCCTGCCGCCAGGCCGAACACACCGAAGATGACCAGGCAGGGCAGGAGAATCCGACGCCGGCCAAACCGGTCGGCGAGGAAGCCGACTGCGGGTGCCACAACGATCCCCGGTATGGTCCCTGCGGCGACAACCAGTCCTGCCCGACTGACTGGATGGCCCAGATCCCTCAGGATCTCGGGTGTCGAGCTGACGAGTACCGAGTTGCTGAGGAGTCCGCTTGCCGTGATGGCAAAGATGAGAAGCCTCGAGGGCCGCATGTGGCTCACCCACCCAACCTATGCCTGCCCGAACGACAGCCCCCAACCCTGCAGCCGGGCACCTGGCACACATCTCCGCTGCAGGCGTGAGCCCGACGGCCTCTTCACCGGTGAACTCACTTCCCCGATCGAACCCCGGTGGTCGGCCGCTGGGCCTGTCATCAGGATAGATCGAAACTACATGAAATTCAACAACAAACACCTATTTCACGATCAGGTGCAGTCCACGAGGGAGCGGTAGGCGAGGTCATCGCAGATCCGGTGCAGCCGCGACGCTGTAGCCGACCAGGTGTAGGACCACGACCGCTCGGCCGCAGCAGCGGCCATCTCGGTTGCCGAAGCCGGGTCGTCAAGGAGCTCTGCCACGTGGTCCGCGTAGTCAGCGGGTTCGCGACCCTCAACCAGGTAACCGGTGCATCCGTGGTCGACAAGCGTCCGTAGGCCGCCCACGGCCGCTGCCACCACCGGGATCCCGCAGGCCGCTGCTTCAAGGGCGACGAGGCCGAACGACTCTGAGCGGCTCGGCATGACCAGGACATCGGCCGCCCTGTACCAGGTGGAGAGGCTGTGGTGGGGCTGTGGTGGCACGAAGTGCACGCGGTCGGCAAGACCGAGGTCGCTGACGAGGCACCTGATCCTGCGCTCCTCGGCGGGACCCTCACGGCCACTTGCGCCACCCACCACGACCAGGCAGGCATCGCTGTGGTCCAGTTCGGCGAGCGTGCGGACAGCCACGTCAACACCCTTGAGAGGTTGGATGCGCCCAACAAACAACAGGACCGGTCCGGGACCCAGGTCAACGGCGTCACGAGCACCGCCCTGGAATCCGGGGCTGAAGAAGGCATGGTCCACTCCCGGAGGCACGACCTCGATTCGGGAGGGATCGGCACCGTACAGGTCGACCAGTTGGTGGGCCTCTTCCTCGCTGTTTGCCAGGATCACGTCGGAGCATGCGATCACCTCGGCCTCGGCGTCGAGGCGTCGCTGTGGTTCTGGATCACCGGTCTCGGCTTTAACGCGAGCGAGGGTGTGGAACACCGTCGTCAGCGGAAGTTCCAGCTCATGCTTGAGCCGGTGCCCGGCAACGCCGCTGAGCCAATAGTTGGCGAGCAGGCCGTCGTAGCCGTTGCCCTCCAGGTCGGCTGCGATAAGCCGCTCGGCAACCTGGTCGGCGAACTCGTCGACGACGCCGGGCAGGTCCTCCTTGGCAAGGTCGAAGCGACCCGCCTGGATGTGGACCACCGTCACGCCGGGTTCCACCTCGACCGTCTCAGGTGGGGTCGGATCAGACCTGCGTACGAACACCGTCGCCTCGCCACCCGCCTGGGCGAGAGCTGACACGAGCTCGCGTACATAGACGTTCATGCCGCCTCCATCGCCTGAACCGGGTTGCACGAGCGGAGACGTGTGAAGTGAGAGGACCGCTATTCGACGCATGGATCAGCCCCCCGACACGGGAGGCAGAATGGCCACCTCGTCGGATTCGGTGACAGGGTCAGCCGCTGCAGCAGGTTCGCCGTTCAACCAGATTCCGCATGTTTCCAGCAGATTGGCGAACGTGGACCCGTAGAGGCTGCGTGCAGCGTCGACGACCTCGCCGACCGTCGAGCCCGACATCTCGGTCCGACCGGTACCCGCGGCCACGCGGGCCGAGGCGAACAAGCGCAGTACTGCCATCCGGTAAGTGTAGGGAGGTGGTAGCCGAGGCCCTGAAGTCGGGCGGTCGGACGGGTACCGTCAACCCCCGTGACAAGCCTCCTCCTGGTCCGCCACGGCCAGTCTGAATGGAATGCGGTCGGTCGCTGGCAGGGTCGGGCCGACCCACCGCTCACCAACCTCGGCCGAAGCAACGCTGTCCTGGCCGGACGCTCGAAACACCTCGGTTCGTTTGACGCAGTGGTCTCGTCGCCCCTGGAACGGGCACTCGACACTGCGGTGACCCTGGCCGATGCGATCGGCGTGGGGCCCGTGCTCAGTGACGCTGACCTGATGGAACGTGACGCCGGGCCCTGGCAGGGGCTGACCCGGAATGAGATCGAGGCGGGGTGGCCGGGGATGCTCGACTCTGGCCGCCGGCCCGACGGATACGAACACGACGACGCCCTGTTGACCCGGGTCACCGCCTCCCTCACCCGACTAGAGGCCCGGGCCATTGGCGGCACGGTTCTGGTAGTCACCCACGCCGGTGTGATCTACGCCCTGGAGGCTGCCTGTGGCAAACCGTGGGCACGGCTGTCGAACCTGGGGGGGCGCTGGCTGGAGTTCAGCGACGGTCAGGTGACGCTGGGTCCACGGGTCGAACTGGTGGCCGATGCACCGGTTCCGGACCTACTCTGAGGGTGTCTTCAGGCCTCGGTATCCCCGAGTCCGGCGATCATCTCATCGGCGACGTCGAGGTTGCCGGAGTCGACCTGGTCCATCGCCTCTTCGATAGCGGCTGTGTCTGCCTCGAGTCGGCTCAACTCGACCTCTTCTTCGGAAACCTCGCCCGGTGACACGTCGGGCTCCGGGTCGGAAACAGGTTCGTCGATGATGATCGGGTCTGTCACGGCGGCGAGGGTACCGTCACCCGGCGTAGGTGTGGCAGACCCTCGCACTCAGGTGCCGAGCACCCGGTCCAGATAATCGTTGGCGAACCGACCGGTTGGGTCCAGGCGCCTGCGGGCCGCCTGGAACCTGTACCACTGCGGGTAGCGGCCACCCAGGGTGTCTGATGTCTGAAAGTGCAGTTTGCCCCAGTGGGGTCGGCCGCCGTAGTCATCCATGATCTCCTCGACTCCCCTGAAGTAGTCCTCGTAGGGGGTGCGCCTGAACACGTGAACGGCGATGTAGGCGGTGGCACGATCGAATGAGGTGCTAAGTGGAATCTGGTCAGGGCCGAGGATCCGGTACTCGACTGGGAAGCTGATCGGACGGCCCAGGTTCTGGACGAGGTTCATGACCCGGTGGAGCGCCTCGATACCGTGCTCGGCGGGCACCCCGTATTCCATTTCGTAGAAGCGCACCCGGCGGGGACTGGCGAAGACCTCGTAGCTGGTGGTCAGGTACTCGGCCCGGTCACCTTCGGATGCCACGAGGCCGTTCAGGCGGGGGATCAGCGACGGTGCCACCCGGCCGATGTGGTTGAAGGCACCGAAGGCGGCGTTCTCCATGAGTTCCTTGTTCTTAAAGCGCTTCCACCGGCGGCGCAGTGCGTGCCTGCGGTTCCTCGGAGGAGGTGGTGCGTCGGTCGTGCGGATATTGCGCTTGCGCATTGCAAGGTCGGTGTGGGGCATCCAGAAGAACTCGATGTGGTCGGTGGTCGCCGCCATCTCGTCGAACGAGTCGAGCACGTCGTCTGCGGGCAGGACCTCTTCGACGGCATGCAGGTTGAAGGCAGGCACGCACTGGAGGGTCACCTCTGTGACGATGCCGAGGGCGCCCAGCCCTACCCGGGCCACCTCGAGGAGGTCAGGGTCGTCGTGCGGGCCTAGCACGACTACGGTTCCGTCACCTGCCACGAGCCGCATGCCGACTACACCTGCGGCGATGCTCGCGAACCCAAGCCCGGTGCCGTGGGTTGATGTGGAGGCGGCGCCGGCAACCGACTGGTAGGCGATGTCGCCCAGGTTCGGCATGGCGAGTCCTGCTGCGTGGAGTTGGGGGTTCAGGTTAAACAACCTGGCTCCAGCCTCAACCCTCACCTGGCCCGTGTCGTGGTCGATCCCGACCACGGCTCCCATGTCGTCGAGCGTGACGAGCACGTCGTCGGTCCGGGCAATGGCTGTAAAGGAATGGCCGGCACCGACCACCTTGACCCGGCGACCGTCGGCTGCGGCGGCCTTCACCAGTGCGACGACATCGACCTCGTTGCGGGGGCGTTCAACCCTGGCCGGGGTGGAACGCTGGTTGCCGGCCCAGTTGCTCCATGATCCGTCGGAGGTGATGCCGCTCACGGGTTCACCATCCCCTCAAATCCACCGGCCATGTCTCGACGACCTCAGCGTCACCGCCCGACGTGATGTCGTCAACCAGGTGGATGTGTTGGTGCTTCGAGATGGTGGGGTCGATGTGGGCGGGGCGTAGGCCGACCCTGTCGCCCACGGTCCAGTTGCCGCCCACGACGGTGGTGTGTTCATCGGCGCAGAAGAGGACCTTTCCGCTCCCCTGTAGTCCGGGTGGTCCACTGTCCATGGCCAGTGCCTTCAGCCCTGCGTCGAGCACAGCGTGACCCCCGGCTCCCACGGAGACAACGGTGCCGGACACGACGAGACCCTCTTCGAACGGCAGGCCGAGGCGAGCGTAGGCGCCGTCCATCAGCACGTATGAGCCGGCCTGCAGCTCGGTGACCGTATCGTTGCAGTCGAACGAACCGGTGCCTCCGCCTGAGACCACTTCGCCTCCAACCTGGTCGTGGGCCGATTCCAGGATCGCCATGGATCTGCCTACGCCCGCTTCACGGGTGTCCCTGTCGGCCTCGTGCATCATGTGGCCTTCATAGCCCATCACCCCGCGGACGTGGAGGCCTGCCTGTCTGGCAGTGTCAGCAATGGAGCCCGCCTCATCGGGGTGACATCCGCACCGCGGCATTCCGACGTCGACGTCGACGAGCACCTCGGTGATTCCGGCTGCCGAGGCGGCGGTGATCGTCTCGTTTGAGTCGACAGCTACCGTGATCCGGGCCCGCCCGGCAGCGATGTGGGCTGCGAGTGCCGCCAGGCGGGTGATGTCCACCACCTCGTTGGCGAGAAGTAGGTCGTCGCCGAGGCCGGCTTCAACCATGCCGTCGACCTCGCGTGTGGTGGCGCAGCAGAACGCCGAGTGGCCCGCTCCTTTGAGTACTGCTGCCATCGGCGTACACTTGAACGCCTTGACGTGTGGCCGCAGAGCCGGGCCTGGCCGACCGGCGGCCATGGTCGCCACGTTGCATTCCAGGACACCCGCGTCTGCGAGCAGGGCCGGTGTAGCGAGGTCGCCCGCCTTCACTGGAGCCCCAACGTCCTGTCGCGTACCCATCGCTGGACTCCCAGGGGGACCAAGCCACGGGTGAACCATCTCAGTTGGGCGTCGCGTCCGACCGGCCGGCGGGTGGGCAATCGGCGGGAATCAAAGGCAATGGCCACCACACGGGCAACATCGACCGGGTCTCCACCACGTTCCAGTTGACGCCGGTCGGCCTCGGCCATGGCCTCGTTCATCAGGTGGTAGGGGCCATCCTCTGAACCAAAGGAGGTCCCGGGCCGGTTCAGCTCTGTGCTGTAGGCCCCGGGCTCCACGAGAACCAGGCCGATACCGTGCGGTGCCGTTTCGAAGGCGAGCGATTCCGCCCACCCCTCGACTGCCCACTTGCTGGCGGCATACGCGGCCCAGGTCGGCTCACCGACAAGGGCCGATGAACTCGACACGAAGACGATCCGTCCTCCATGTGGTCGCATGCGTGACAGCGCGGCCCGGGTGACGGCGATGCTCCCGAACAGGTTGACCTCCATCATGTGCTCAACGGCTACCGGGGGGATCTCCTCAAACGCCCCCACGGCCCGTACGCCAGCGTTGTTGACCACCCCGACAAGGCGTCCCTTTTCACCTGCCATCTCCTCCCACCTTTCGACGACGGTGAACACGTCGTATATCGATCCGGGATCGGTGACATCCATATGGAGGATCTCTACCCGCTCCGACAGGCCGTCTGCGGTGAGGGCCTGGTCGAGCTTGTCCCTGCGTGAGGTGTCACGCATTGTCGCTGCGACCCGGCGGCCCCGCCTCGCCAGTTCAACGACGATCTCCAGGCCGAATCCTGTCGAAGCACCGGTTACGAGCACCACCCCGTCGTCGTGGCGAACAGGTGGCCTGGCGGCCTCGAGCCCGGCGGAGCGCGCCACGATGGAACGCTGGATGCCGGCTGGGACAACACCCCTGGCGGCACAGCGAGCACGTGCGGAGAGCCCCACAGGTTGGCGGAGTCGCCGTCGCCCCTCGACGGCTGACACGACGGCATCGGCGACTGCTATCTGGTCCATTTCACCACCTGCGGTTCCACCCGGTCCGGACGAAACCACCGGCGGCTCGACCAGAGCCACGCCGACGCCCAGGGGGTGCAGTTCGTGTGCGATGGCCTCGGTCCAGCCCTCAAGCCCCCACTTGGAACCGCTGAAACCTGCCATACCCGGAACCCCTGACAGGCCTGCCGACGAGGAGAGGTTCACGATGCGTGAGCCGGCGGTGCTCCGCAGGGACGGCAGGGCGGCACGGGTCACGTTCATCGCACCGGTCAGGTTCAGGTCAAACTGCTGTCGAAGTCCTCTGTCTGACATCTCGTCGAACGGGCCGCTGGCCGACACCTCCGCGCAGTTGACGAGTGCACACAGCCGATCTCCGAACGAGGCGGTGATCCGGGCCATGGACAGCGACACCTGGGTCCTGTCGGTGATGTCGGTCTCGAGGTGCCCAACGGTCTCGCCAACCCCGGCGAACTTCGCTGCCCCCCGGAGGCCGGCTCCGTCACCGAGGTCAAGGCCGATGACCTGCCAGCCCCTGGAGGCCAACTCGACGGCAACGGCAAGCCCGACGCCACTGGAACTCCCGGTGACTATGGCCGTGCGCATGACGCCGAGGTTAGAAGAAAGCAGCTACGCGGCGACGGTGCCCGCGATGGTCGGTTGCCGGCTCAGACCTTTCGGACCAGATCCCCCCCGGTGATGGTGCCGGGCTGGACAACCCTGGCGTTGATACCACGCAGGTTCAGCTCACCACCCACGTCGGAGTTGATGAGCCGGAGTGCGTCGCCTCCGAACCGCTGGCTGAACTTGCAGCAACCGGTGTGGGGCTGATCGGTCACCTCGATCACAGCTGAGCCGATGGCAAGGCAGGTCCAGGCAGGCAGGTTGGCCTCGGTCAGGTCCATGTCGACCACGAGTTGGTCGCCCGCAAGTGACCGGCGGTCCGGATCAGGGCAGACGAGGGCCAGCACGCGGCTGTTCATGATGGTGAGTTGCATTCTGGGGTGGGGGCTGCCGTCGTCGGTCCTGCCGCTGAGCTTCCTGATCCAGTTGTCACCGACGAGGCCCTCCTCGATGGAGAGTTCGCCCACCTGTAGTACTTCGCGCTCGTCGACGTCGGGTCGCCGGACGATCAGGTCGAGGGTGCCGTTGTCCGCCGGCGAGTTCCTGACCTCATCGAGGCCGGCTTCGAGTTCTGTCGTCGTCGGGTGTTCCATCGGAACATTCTGCCCGACGGCAGTGGAACCGGGCGAGTCATACCACGGGCGGAAACGTTACCTCTACCTTCAGCCCACCACCCTCAACGTCGAAGAGGAGAACCAGCCCCCCGTGGGCCTCGGCTAACGATCTGACTATGGCGGGGCCCAGACCCGCCCCGGGATGCTCACACCTCCTGAGCCCATCCGACGATGCCGTGTTCGCGGTCAAATTCCACCGACCCGCCGAGGCGTGACCGAATACCGGTTTCCATTCGGCAGATCTGAGAAGGTCGGGTAGCAGCGAAAGCCGCGTGGCCAACGGAGGCCTTCGGTGACACCCCATGCCTCCGCCCGACTGGTCCAACGAACTCGGTGACGTCGCCAAATGCCTCAAGGACCAGCGCACTGCGCGGACTGTTAATCAATCTTCGTCTTCGTCTTCGGTAAAGCCCGAGGTGTTGCGGAGGCCGGCAACGAAATGGTCGACCTCAGTATCGGCCAGGTTGGCCTCGGGGTGAAGGCCGAAGACCGTGTAGGAAAAAGGAGGCATCTCTCCTTCCAGGATTACCTCGATGGTGTCGTCGTCGAGCCATCCGTCGAGACCGAACTCCGAGTAGTTGACCTCGTCTCGACCTTCGACGACATGCCTGGTTACCGCCCAGGAGATGGGGGCGACGCTCGAGTACCACCCTGGCCACTTCACCTCGTTGCTGTGACAGCCGAAACAGGCTCGAACCATCAGTTCTCTTGTCTCAGGAGTAGCCCAGGCAGGCTCACTGGTGATCACAGAGTTGGAGTGGTCACGCCTGTACGGCACCAGTTGAATTACCGCGAACGTGGCGATGGCAACCAGTCCGAACCTGACGACGATGCTGAAGGTGCCCTGTGGACCAGTTCGTCCATCTCGGCGCTCGTCTCGTGCCAGCAGGACGACGCTCAGGGAAGCGATGAGCCCCACCAACAGAATTGTGACGGCTGGGTGCAGTCCAATGATCACCCCACCGATCAGGCCGATGACCAGCATCGTCAGGGTGACAGCCAGAACCGCCAGACGAACACTGTGGTGGGACATAAAGGCCTCCGGTTGCCGGACACAACTCTCTCTCTACTGCACTGGCGGTTCGCACCCCATGCCGACCCTGTCACCAACGTCGTGGCCCAACGCAGTTAGCGTGCGCTGATGGCGCAGCCGATCCTGGGCCGGATCCCTCTCCGGATCCAGGGCCTCCTCATCGCCTTCTTCCTGTCGGCGTTCGCCAAGATCGGCCAGATCACGATCATCGGCAAGCAGGTCTACGACATGACCGGCCGGGAACTGGACCTGGGCCTCATCGGCCTCGCCGAGTTCCTGCCGGCGATGCTTGTCGCCCCCCTGGCCGGTGCCATCGCAGACAGGGTTGACAGGCGCAGGATGTTCGTTCTAGCGATTACGGGCGAGGCAACCGTGTCGGCACTCCTGTTCTGGTACGCATCGACCGATCCAACATCGGTGCTTCCAATCTTCTGGCTGGTGTTCCTCTTCGGTGTCTGCCAGGGCTTCACCGCCCCGGCGGGTCGGGCTCTCCCCATCGACATGTCACCGCGGCACCTGTATCAGCGCGTCGTGGCGCTGGAACACGTGGCATTCCAGGCCGGGCTGATCACCGGACCGGTCGCATTCGGGTTCCTTTTCGTTGTGGGTGAACCCATCCCCTACCTGGTGGCCTCGCTAGGACTGGCCACAGCCGTACTCATCCTCCTGGTCATTCCGAGTGCCCCGGTGAAGCGGCTGGAAACCGTAGGAGTCCGCCAGGCCGTAGTCGACGCCTTCCTGGGAATACGCTTCATTCGCAGCACCCCGGTCCTGTTCGGTGCGATCAGCCTGGACCTGTTCGCCGTGCTGTTCGGTGGTGCCGTGGCGCTGTTACCAGCGATTGCCGAGGACCGTCTGGGTGTCGGGGCGGTCGGGCTCGGCTGGCTGCGAGCAGCAGTGGGTATCGGGGCCGGAATCGTGGCGGTGGCACTCTCAATCCGGCCGATCCAGCGCCACATCGGTCGAACGCTGCTGACCGTGGTGGCCATCTTCGGGGTAGGCACGATCGTCCTGGGCCTGAGCCGCAACTACGTGGTGGCATTCATCGCCATCATGGTTCTGGCCGGGGCCGACGCGGTTTCCATGTTCATCCGGTTCACGATCGTTCCGCTGGCGACACCCGAGAACCTGCGGGGCCGTGTGTTGGCACTGGAGAACGTGTTCATCGGGGCCTCCAACGAGTTGGGTGCGTTTGAGTCCGGGGTGACCGCTGCGCTGCTGGGCTTGACCGGGGCAATCGTGTTCGGCGGCGTCGGCACCCTTGTAGTGGTCGGGTTGTGGGCTGTGTTCTTCCCGGCCCTACGTGATGTGGACCGCTTCGACGAGGTCACCACCAGGGCCGAGGTCGAGTAGTAACTACCTCAGGCAGTACGGCGCTCCCCTGGATCGACCGGATGGTCGAACGGGTGGACAAGATAGCGGTGGAAGATCTGTCCATACCCCGTGTAGAGGCCGGCACCGACTGCGGCAAGGTCGTCTGATCCGATCCGGTCGGCCAGTTCGAGTAGCCGGTACTACGCCACACCGGCCTCTGCGTGGTGGGTGTGGCGTAGGTTGTTGTTGAGAAACAACAGTCTGAAGAACCAACCGGCCCGGACGACGATTGAGCGGGTGGCGCCGCCATCGGCCCACTGGTGCTCGCAGTAGGAACGGACCAGGCCCAGACCGTTCCCCAGGTAGACGCCCAGCAGGTAGGTCCACCAGGGCATGCCCGCCACCCGGACGACAAGCCAGAACAGGAGGGTCGCCGTTGCCAGGTGGACAGACCACCAGCGCAGCAGCGGCCGGTCACCGGACCTGATGGATGACACGTCTCGCCTCACCATGGAGGCGTTCTCGACAAGGGGGCCGAGCAACATTCGCCCCAGGAGGGTGTGGTGGGCGATGAAAAACCAGCGACCCAGGGCCGACAGCCTCTCCCACGTGGCTGCTGTCACGAAGAAGCTTTCGGTGTCGGTTGCAGGGTCTGTGGGGTTCTTGCACTCATGGTGGCTGAGGTGTGAACGTCGGTAGACACGGAACGGCAGACCAGGCTGATCGGTATCGACCCGACCACCTCGTTGGCCCACGCCTTCGGGAACGGATAGCTGTGGAGCACCTCGTGCTGCAACGAACCGTGCCAGGCAATCACGACAGCCAAGAGCAGGGCGACACCCACGGGCCAGGGAATGGCCTCGTGCGAGAGCACGATCGCCAGCCATCCGCCGTAGACGCCAGCCGCCACGGCGACCGTCTGCCACTCGACCGCAATCACAGAAGCGGAGCTTCTAACGCCGTCCACGATGCCAATCTAGGGTTCGCCGGGTCGTGTATCGACCCCCGTCAGCGGGTAGCCCTGTAGGTGGGTGAGACCTGCCCGGTGCGGCTGAACACCACCTGGAAGAGTTGGAGGTTGCGCACCCTAAACGAGGCCGCCGAGGAGAGCAGGTAGTAGCGCCAGGTGCGCCGGAACCGCTCGTCGTAGGAGGGGATCTCGTCCCAGCGGGACTCGATCCGGTCGAACCAGGTCATGAGCGTGCGGTCGTAGTCGGGACCCAGGTTGTGGACGTCCTCGATGGTCCACCTGGATTGGGCCGCACCGGCTATCTGGTGGAGCGACGGAACCACACCCCCGGGGAAGATGTATCGGTCGAACCAGGCATCGGTGAACTCCTTGGATTCGTTGGAGCCGATTGTGTGGTGCAACATCAGGCCGTTGGCAGTAAGGAGTTCGCCGCACCGGTCGAAGAATCTCGGGTAGTTGCGGGGGCCGACGTGTTCGAACATCCCGATGCTGACGATCCGGTCGTAGGTTCCTGTCACATCGCGGTAGTCCTGTTGGTAAAACTCGACAGACAGGTCACCGGCCCGCTGACGAGCTTCGCTGACCTGCTCGCCCGCCGGGCTGATGCCAACGACGTGCGCCCCGTACCGGCTGGCAGCGTGTCGGGCAAAACCGCCCCACCCACATCCGATGTCGAGCACCCGCATACCGGGCTCAAGGTGCAGCTTGCGACAGATCAGGTCCAATTTGGCCTCCTGGGCGGCAGCTAGGTCGGCTGCGCCGTCCCAGACAGCGCAGCTGTAGATCATCTCCTCGCCGAGCATCCGAATGTAGAGGTCGTTACCGATGTCGTAGTGGGCGCTTGCATTCTGCGCGGCCCGGCCGGTTGTCTGCCGGTTGGAGAACCTGGCGCGGGCCATGTTCCACAAGAGCGCCGGGCCGGGTCTCACCGCTGAGCGCAGGTCGGCCGTAAACACCTTCACGAGGAACTCGTCCATCCGTTCGGCATCCCACCAGCCGTCCTGGTAGGCCTCGCCCAGGCCCAGTTCCCTGTCCTTGAGCACACGTGCCCAGAACCGGTCGTCGTTCACCTGCAGGTCGTGTGGCTCGCCGCCACCCACGGTTACACCAGCGGTGGCCAGCAGTTCCCTGCCCTGGTTCTCTGCGGTTGCCACGTGCTCCTCCGGTCTGTCATGACGTTCCCACCCGGCTACCCAAATCGTACCGGCAGGTACCCATGCTGGTATCTGGTCATTGACAGCCCCGTGTGCCCGGTTTCGACCTTTCCGACCACCGGGAGGTCAGGTTGCCTCCAGTGCCGACACGTAGGTGCCCTTAACGAGGGTTTCCCGCTTGGCACGCTGTTCCATCGCCCATGGCTCCAGGTTGCCCATGGCCGGGACGTCGGTGCCGAAGTTGCCGTAGGCGTCCTCGCCGCGCACCAACATCGCGGTGTCCATGTCGTGGAGGGTCTGGCGCACGCTCGGGTGCAGATACTGAATGTTGAGACCTATCCGCCTGTCGCCACTCGCGTTGGGACGTGAGGCGTGCAGGGTCCAGCCGTGGTGAAACGAGGCCTCGCCGGGCCTCAGCGGGCACAGAACGGCATCGGTCTCGTCGACGCCAGCCACGTACTGGTCGTTGTCGAGCACATTTGACCCGTCGGTGCCGACTCTGTGGTCAAGCCGCCCGTTCGTGTGACTACCGGGGAGCATCATCATGGCTCCGCTCTCGGCGGTGGCCGGCGAGAGCGCCAACCAAGCTGAGACCTGCCCGTCCGAGTCGAATCCCCAGTAGGTGAGGTCCTGATGCCAGGCCACGTGGGCGGACGTACCGGGTTCCTTGACTATGTAGCACACGTTGTAGAGGAGAATGTCGGGCCCGAGGAGTTCCTCGACTGTGTCCAGCATTGTGGGATGCGTTGCCAACTCCAGTGGCGAAGTAAGCACAGTGTGCATCTTGTACTGGTAATGGAGTGGACCTACTTCAGCCTCCGCATTCTCGAGTGCCAACCGGTGCCGGCCTGCCTCGACCTCGGAAATGATTCGCACCGGGGACACGAAGCCGTCGCTCCCGAATCCTTTCCGGAGTTGCCCCACACCTGGCCCGAACTCCACCACGCGACGGAGGCTACACCTCTCCAACTTGTCGGTACCGGCCGACACCGGTGCATCAAGTCGCACCACCGAAGGAACCTGACCTGCTCAGGTTCCAGGGGGCGCCGATGATGACCGCAGGATCAACTCTGTCGGAACCTCGATATGTATCACCGGCCCGCCGTTGAGAGACTCCAGGAGCAGTTCGCCAGCCAGGGAACCCAACTCAACCACGCCCTGGCGGACGGTCGTGAGGCCTACCAGCTCGCTCTGGTCGTGGTCGTCGACACCGACAACCGAGAGGTCACCGGGTACCCGTAGTCCGAGGTCCTGAGCTGCCAGCATCACCCCGAAGGCCTGCTCGTCAGACATCGCGAAAACTGCCGTAGGCCTCTTCGAGTTATCCAGAATGGGCCTGCACGCAACACGGGCAGCATCAGACGTGCTGGCGGCGACCATCTCGAGGCCCGGGTCTACATCCAGTCCAGCGGCCTCATGTGCCTTGAGGTAACCCTGACGACGTATCGGGGGAACGACGGAGTTCATAACGTTGTCCATCGGCATCCCCATCAGGCCGATACGCCTGTGTCCGAGCGAGACAAGGTGGTCCACGGCACGGCTGGCTGCTGTGACGTTGTCGGTCGTCACCGATGAGAACCCCTCATACCGGAAGCCGACCGACACGAGTCGATGGCCGTCGGAAATGGCCTCGCCGACCTCCTCGGGGAGGAGGGCCACGTCGACGAGGATGGAGGCGTCACAGCGTCGTCCACCCGGGGCGTTCATGTAGAGGAACCGGCTCCGGTGTTCCGCGTCGGGTATGCCCGAGAGCAGGAGGTCGTAACCCGCCGCCTGGAGCTTGCGCTCAATTCCACCCACGATCTTTGAGAAGAACCATGTGGCGGGATCTGGAACACCCACGGCAACCGTCCTGGTCGACCCTGCTGCCAGCCGCGACGCTGCGGGATCGGCCTGATACCTGAGCTCGGCTGCCACTGCCAGAACACGCTCCCGCGTCGCCGCTGCCACGTTCGGCAGGCCACGGATAGCCCGGCTGACCGTGGCAACCGAGACACCGGCCACCAGGGCTACGTCTTCTATGCCGGCCCGGGCCCGGAGAGTTGGCTCAGGCCCTGATTCGTCGACAGGCATGCTGCTCACCTCGTTGGGTCTGACACCTTGAGACCGGTGTCGCGCACGGAGACGACGACAGGCAGGCCATGAATCGGTCCCTCGCGGTGCATACGGCTATGTCCAAATGGCGGCACCGTGAGCCGGCAACTCGACACACCCGTCAACGTGGACTACGCCAGCCATGCTAAACACAAGCCCAACCGAGCCGCTCACGGGAACGGTCACGGGTTCATCAGAAACGTTGGCAGCGACGCTCACAGGTCCTCGCCTGTAGCGAACTACAGGACCCACACCGTCGTCCTCCCAGTGGACGTCTTCACCGGTCAGAGGGCCGATACCACGTCTTGCGGCCAGAAGAGACCGGTACTGGTGGTACCAGGAACCGGCCTCCACCGCCTGGGCCTCAGCGGTCTCATCCTCATCCCGCTGGCTACTGGACAGCCAGGGAGTGCCTTCGGTGAACCCGTTCTGCCCACCGGGGCGCCAGGGCATCGGGGTGCGGCAACCGTCGCGGCCTGCGGCTACATCGCCCTCAGAGCCGACCGGATCCAACTTGGCCGACGGGGGGACAATGCCGTCGACCAGGCCCAACTCTTCACCCTGGTAGAAGACAGGTACACCCGGAAGGCACGAGAACAACACGTTCAGGGCGAGGGTCCTTGAGCGACCCTGATCACCACCACCGAAGTGTGTCGGCGACCTGGGCATGTCGTGGCTGCTGGCTGCCCAGAGCAGTCGGTCGCCCAGCAGGTCGGCGGGTGGGACAAGCGCCTTCCGGATCTGGTCGACGTCCCAGTCGATGTGCATGGGCTCGAACCAGAACCCGCTGTGGAGTCCGTCACCGGGAACCAGCCTCGCCAGTCCCTCCGGTTCGAGTGTGTAGGTCTCGCCCATAAGCCAGGCGCCGTACTCGTCGACTATAGAACGCCACCTCCGGAAGATGTCGAGACTCTCCGGCTGGAACACGTCGTAGAGGTGGTCGAAGGATTCCCACTGTTCCCACCGGGTTCCCGCTGGATCCCAGACGCCGATCTCGGGGTTTGAGCGGAGGTCGACGTCCTTTACAAGGCCTCCGGCCACGTCGATCCTGAAACCGTCGACACCGCGGTCCAGCCAGAACCGGATGATTCCGTCGAACTCCTCGTGGACCGCCGGGTTGCGCCAGTTCAGGTCAGGTTGCTCCGGGAGGAACAGGTGCAGGTAGTACTGGCCCGAGGCCTCATCGAGGGTCCATGCCGAACCGCCGAAGTAACCGACCCAGTTGTTTGGCGGCCCTCCGTCGGGCGCCGGATCTCTCCAGATGTAGTAGTCCCGGTACGGCCCGTTCGGGTCGGCTTGAGCCGACCGGAACCAAGCGTGCTGGTGGCTGGTGTGGTTCGGAACCACATCGATCACGACCCGCATGGACCGTTCGTGTGCCTGGTCAAGGAGGCGATCCAGATCGGCGAGGGACCCGAAGGCCGGATCCACACCACAGAAGTCAGCTACGTCATAGCCCCAGTCGGCCATCGGCGACGGATAGAAGGGCGTGACCCAGATGAAGTCGATTCCCAGGTCTGACAGGTAGCCCAACTTGTCGGCGATGCCGGCCAGGTCGCCGATGCCGTCTCCATCGGAGTCGGCAAAGGACCTGACGTAGATCTCGTATCCGACGCTGTCTTGCCACCAGGGCCCGGCGTCGACGCCACTGCCAACAGCGGTGCCGCTATCAACTGACTGCTGCGTCATTGGTTCCTGCCGGTCGAGTCGCTCCAGTTGTGAAGTAGGCGAACCATATATGAAAACGCTTACAACAACCAGCCCCCGGATTCGCAGCCCCGGCAGGCGATGGTGGAAACTCGATGAAACCCACGATCGGAGACCACGTGAGCCTTGACAACTTCCCCCGCACGCCCCTGTTGTTCGGACCCTCTCCGATTCATCCCCTGCCCCGGCTCAGCGAGGCCCTCGGCGGCGGTGTCGAGGTCTGGGCAAAGCGGGAGGACTGCAACTCGGGCATCGCGTTCGGAGGCAACAAGGTCCGAAAGCTGGAGTACCTGGTCGCCGATGCTCTGGAGCAGGGCTGCGACACGCTGGTTTCGATCGGCGGGATCCAGTCCAACCACACGAGGCAGGTCACCGGGGTGGCACGCCACCTGGGCCTCGGCGCGGTGACCGTCCAGGAGGGCTGGGTCGACTGGCCCGAGCCGGCCTACAACAAGGTCGGCAACATCCAACTCACCCGCATACTCGGCGGTGACATCCGAATGGATCCGGCGGGGTTTGACATAGGCATCCGGGACAGTTGGAAGGCCGCGCTGGAGTCGGTGGAGACGGCCGGGGGAAAGCCGTATGCGATCCCGGCCGGGGCATCGGACCATCCCCTTGGTGGCATGGGGTTTGCCAACTGGGCCCGGGAGGTCGCAGTCCAGGAAGCTGAGCACGATGTGTTCTTCGACCACGTAATCGTCTGCACGGTTACCGGTTCAACACACGCCGGCATGATCGCGGGGTTCGCCCTCGAGGGTCATGGCAACCGTCGGGTCCTGGGCATCGACGCATCGGGCACGCTTGACCAGACCACCGACCAGGTCACCCGGATTGCCCACAACACAGCCGGGCGGATCGGTGTCGGGCGCGACCTGGGCGACGACGAGATCACGGTGCTGGCCGGATACGAGGGCCCCGCCTACGGGGTTCCCGACGAGCAGACAATCGACGCCATTCACCTGGTGGCCCGAACAGAGGGGATGCTGACTGACCCCGTCTACGAGGGGAAGTCAATGGCAGGCCTGATCGACCTGGTTGGTACCGGTGTGATCCCGACGGGTTCAAAGGTTCTCTATGCACACCTGGGTGGCCAGCCGGCCCTATCCGCCTACGCCGGAGCCCCCGGCCTCGGCTAGCACAATCACCCCGGCAGGGGTCTCCAGTTCGACCGTGTCGCCCACGTCGTCTCTCACCACCAGATACCAGCCATTCTGATAGGTGCTGTTCAGCAGGTAGGCGACCTCGAACCAGTCGTCGACGTCGACGCAGCCCATCTCGGTCCACGCAGTCCCGATCTCGTCGGGATCGTCGTCCTCGCCTGTCCACGCCGTTTCGAACCTGTTGCAGCCGAGGTTCCCCGACAGCCGACCGGCCGTCTCGAAGGTGACGTGGACATCGGCTCCGTCGGGAGGAAGGAGTGTCTCGCCATCAACCTCGAGGCTCACCACCGACCACTGCACACCGACCAACCAGTCCGGGTAGGTGGGCCAGGTCACGGTCGGAGCGGCCAGAGGGCTCTCGGGCTGGTCCAACCCGGCGCTACATGACATTGTCGAGAAAAGGACGGCAACGAGAAGGACGACAAACCGTCGAGTTCTCAGAACCACCGCCCGAAGACCCATCACACGAGGTCACGGGCCACGATGCCCGTCAGGCAGCCGACGGCGCCTGACGCCTTTGCCAGCTCGTCGACCTCGACGGTGGAACAGGTGACGCCGAGCGCCTCGTAGAACGCCTGCGTGACCGGGTTTCCCTCAGCCATCAGGAACCGGCGGAGCCCGAGCGTGACGCCGTTCAGGGCGAATCCACCCACCGCCTCGTCGTGGTCCGGCAGGTAGTGGACCTCGTAGCCCTCGTCCTCGAGGGCCTCGACTGCCGCCACGGCCAGGCGCGTCGGCCATGCGACCGCCAGGTCACGGTCCAGGATGCGCAGCATGCCCATCAGGTGCATGGTGCCGACGGGAAGGTCCACCCGGGTTGTCGTGACCCCCATCGCCTCCAAGACGACGGTGATCTGATCGATCGCCTCGCTGTTGGTTCGCAGGCCCCGACCAACCAGCACGTGCGCCGAGGACAACCACATCAGGTCTGCACCCTCGAAGGTGCCGGTTCCCGAGATGCTTCGAAGTATGGGAACTCCTGCATCTGCCAGGCCACGGGCAGCCACGCGTTCCTCGCCAGCGCGCACCTCAGATGCCGGCCTGGCCAGAACCGCCCCCTCCGGTGTCATTGCGAACAGGTCGGCCATGAACATCTGGTTGGGCTGAGGTGTCGGTGGTGGATCAACCAGTTGGACTGCTACGTCGTTTGCCGTGTAGGCCTCGACAATGGCGTCGTGCTGCCGGCCGGCCCTCTCCGCATCGACCCGGTCCAGCATCTGGACGCCATTGGGGTCGTCGGCGACGATCTCGGGCCCGGGTCGGTGGAGCAGCACGCTGCGAAGCGTGCCGTACTCGGAGTCGATGCCGAATGTACCCCAGATGCCGTCGGCCTCGTCACGCAGGGAACGTAGGCGGGGCTGCCAGCCGGGCCCGCCGTATGCGGCGTGTTGCAGCGGATTGGAGCGGTCTGCCATGTGGTGGCTCCCTCAAGAAGGCTGCGGCCGCTGACCGTCAGCCGTGGACCGACATGGACGAGTCGGGGTTGACCTCACGGTTCCTGCTGTAGAACCCGACGTCTATCTCCCGTCCGGTGTACCTGCCGGTCACGACCACCGGCGTTGTGTCGTGGTCGTGGCCGGACTCGACCGCCTCGATCAACTCGGCCATTACCTGGCCCACGGCCCCTGCGTTCTTGTACTGGTTGCCGCTGGAGCCGATTGCCAGGTAGAAGCCGTCCAGGTCGCTGCGGTCGTAGATGGGCAGCCAGTCGTCTGAGACGTCGTAGAGGTCGACAACCCCCTTCTTCTCGTGGGGAACTCCCAGAGTGGGGATACGGCGGTTGGCCCGCAGTACCTGGGCCTCCCACTGCTCCTGGGAGAGCGTGGTGTCGTAGTCGTCTGGGTCAACGAACTCACGGGGGTCACAATCTGGGTCGACGCTGCCGATCAGCACGTTGTTGCCTGTCTCGGGCCTGAAGTAGAAGCCGGTGTCGTCGTCGGCACCGACCAGGCCGTCGGCCATGAAGTCGTAGCCCTGGGGTGCCGGCACGTGGTGAACCTCGTGGCGCAGTGCCCGGGTCTTGATGTTCATCGAGTCGTACACGCCGGCCATCTTGTTGATGACGGTACTGTGGGGGCCGGCCACGTTGACAACGACCGGCGCCGTGACCCGTCGACCGTCGGCCAGGGTCACGCCGCCCACGCGACCGTCGGTCCGGTCGATGGAGACGACCTCGGCGTTGAACCAGAACTCGGCACCGCTGGCCTCAGCGGCCCGCTGCAGGTTGTGGCACGACAACTGCGGATCGCTGACATAGCCCGCGTCAGGGGCGAATATTGCCCCGGAGATGGTGCCGGTGGGGTCGTCCCAGAAGTGGGGATCGTCGGGTCGCTTGGGTGGCCCGTACCGGCCGTGGTCGAGAAGCGGCAGGCGTTCTGTCAGGTCGTCGAGGGTCCAGTCCTCGAACGGAATGTCCAGCTCCTGCCAGAGCGCCCTGACCTTTGATGAATGACCCCCCTCTCCGAGGAGCAGGTTGAACATGCCGCACTGGTGGAACTCGATCAGACCGAGCTCGTCGTCGGCCCCGATGTAGGCGGGCCAGTCGGTCCAGTAGTGCATTGCCTCCCAGGCCATGGTCACCCCAGGAAGCGTCGAGTAGGTGAATCGCACGATGGCACAGGAGTTGATTGTTGAGCCGGCTCCGGCCGCTGACGCCTTGTCGACGCTCAGGGTTCGCATGCCCCTTCGTGCCAGTTCGACGGCGATCGCACCGCCGAGGACACCGGCACCGATGATGACGGCGTCGAACTCCGCATTCGGGTCCTGTTGATCGGCCATTGTGCCCTCCCCTGTTCCATCTGTGTGAATTGGCGGGATACTACGCAGATGGTGCCCGGTCGGGGTGCTGGTCAGCCCCTGTGGGACCACTTCGGGCGGCGCTTTTCCACGAAGGCCGTGGGCCACTCCCTGCCGTCGCCGTCGGCAGCTGCGCCCGACATCACGTCGGCGGCCAGTTCGTAGGCATCTTCGAAGGTCAGGTCCATCTGGGCGTACATGGTCGCCTTGCCGAGGCCCTTGGCGTAGCGGCTGCCACGGGTTGCGTATCCCATGAAGTCACGTGTCGCCTGTTCCAGGTCTGCTGCCGGCACCACCCGGTTGACGAGGCCCCACTGGAGGGCCGTGGCCGCGTCGATTGCGCCCCCCGTGAAGGCCATCTCGGCCGCCCGCTTGCGACCGACCTGACGGGCAACCGCCACCATCGGCGTGTGGCAGAACAGGCCCCCCTTGCCACCCGGTGTGGAGAACCTGGCTTCTTCGCTGACGACGACGAGGTCGGCGCTGGCTGCCAGCTGGGCTCCCGCCGCTGTGGCGAGGCCCTGCACCTGGGCAATGACCACCTGGGGGACCTCGGCAAGGGACTTCATGGCGGCGGTACACACATCGAACAGGTTCCTCAGCTCGTCCTCGGTCATCACCGCCATCTCGGCCAGGTCGTGGCCAGAGGAGAAGACCGGGCCGGTTGAGGCCAGGACGATTCCCGCCACGTCATCCTGCTCACCGGTCATGCGAAATGCGTGTTCCAACTCCCTCAGCACCTGGGTCGACAGGCAGTTGCGGCGATCAGGCCGGCTCAGGGTGATGGTGATGATCTCGCCCTCCCGCTCGCACCGGAGGTTCTCGTAGTCCACGGCGGTTTCTCCCCCTTGTCGGCCGGTAGCACCACCAGTGTGACCCACGCGGGGTCAGATACGTCAAGCCCACCCCCACAGACATCCCCCTGTACCCTGAGCGCGGTGGTCGACCGGGTCTTGAACCGGGGTTCCTTCCGCCGTCGGGTCGCTGTTCATCGGGTGGAGCAGACGACCCCACAGGCCACCGGTCACGGGTTGGAGTACTGCCGGGGGAACCACCAGCACTGGAAGCCATCATCAGCAGGTGAAGTCCCGAGATGAACGATCGCAGCACCGACATCAAGAGCATGAAGTTGTATCACCACATCGACCGGGTGATGAACGAACTTCGTGAACTCGGCAAGGACGACACCGGGAGACTGCAGGTCAGGGAACTGACCTCCTTCGATCAACTCCACTACCACGGAACCGGGGCAGTGGACTACGCGATCAGAGCAACGGGCATCGATGAGGGGACTCCTGTTCTGGAAATCGGTTCCGGGCTGGGGGGACCTGCCAGGTACCTGGCCTTGTCAGCCGGGGCTGATGTGACCGCTCTGGAGCTTCAGGAGGATCACCATCTCATGGCATCGAGCCTCACGGAGCGATGCGGCCTCGATGACAGGGTGGAGCACCTGTGTGGTGACTTCCTGACCCACCCATGGCATGGCGCAAGGTTCCAGGTCATCGTCAGTTGGCTGGCGCTGTACCACATTCCCCAGAGGAACGTCCTGTTGCAACGGTGCCGATCGCTGCTCGAGGACGATGGCTTCATCCACGCCGAGGACCTCTACGAACGCGGTCCCTTCGACGACCTAGAGAAGGCGGAGCTGGCATCAGAGCTCTTCGCCAACTACCTGCCGAACCGGAACCAGTACCGAATGGACCTGGTTGACGCCGGTTTCGAACTGGTCGTCTTCGAGGACATGTCGGAGGATTGGGCCGCGTTCACCCATGATCGACTGAACTCATACCTTGACCAGAGAGAGCGGCATCTGCGGGTCCACGGTGAAGAGGTGTTTGACACCATGTGTGCCTTCTACGACACGATGGTGCGCCTCTTCTCCAGCGGAAAGTTGGGGGGTATCAGGGTGGTGGCCCGCAGGACCTAAGACCACGGGCCGAACCCGGGGAGCCCGATGCACTCCACCGCCTCGGCTGGAACTATCCGCCCTCACAGGCAGCCCGCTGTACCCTGACCGTCGGTGGTCGACCGGGTTTCGCGCCGGGTTTCGCACCGCCGTCCCTCGGCCAGCGTTGCCCGGGCCCGCTTGGCCCCGTCTTCGGTCAACCAGAGATGCACCCTTGAAGTGTCCAGCATCGTGCCACCTCGCGTGAGGAAGCCACGCATTACTTCGATGTATCGTTGGAGAAGTTCGAACATGCCTGGCGGCCCGACCGAAGTCCTTGAAGAGGGAACATGGGTAGATCAATAAAGACTCCGTTGTGCGAACGGTTGGAGATAGACCTCCCGATCTTCTCAGCCGGCATGGGACCAATTGCTGGGCCTGAACTCGTAGCAGCTGTATCCAACGCAGGAGGCCTCGGGGTGCTTGGTTGCACCACGATGTCCCCGGAACAGGTGCGGACCGTCATCCGAAGTACCCGCGAGTTGACCGATCGACCATTCGGAGTCGACCTCATCTTGCCTGCCCGTATTGACCAAGGTGGTGCGACGATCACAGACGTCGCTACACAGATTCCTTCTGCCCACCGCGAAGCAGCGGCACGTATTGCCACCGATCTAGGAGTTAACCGATCGGAGCGAAGCACAAACCATGAACCCGATAGAAACGCTCTAGGGACTGATGCCGAGGCTCAAATCCAAGTCGTCCTAGAGGAAGGGGTCCCGGTATTCGTCGGTGCCCTCGGCTCGCCTGGTTTCGTGGTGGACCGCTTCCACGAAGCCGGTGCGGTAGTGATGTCCGTAGTTGGCAACACGAAACAGGCTGTGAGCGTCGCAAGGGACGGCGCCGATGTTGTCATCGCACAAGGCACAGAAGGTGGCGGCCACACTGGACACGTCGGGACTCTCGCCCTTCTACCCCAGGTACTCGATGCCGTTGAGGTTCCAGTTGTTGCCGCTGGTGGGATTGGTGACGGTCGCGGCCTTGCGGCTGCCCTTGTCATGGGTTGTGAAGCCGTGTGGATTGGAACTCGATTCCTAGCCACCGAAGAAGCAGGTATCGCTGGTTGGCAAAAGGCTGGACTGGTCAACGCCGCTGACCAGTCACCTGTCATCAGTCGCGCCTACACGGGAAAGCGGTTCCGACTCCTCCCGAACCAGTGGACTGAGGCCTGGGAAGCTGCTGACCTGGACCCACTTCCCATGCCATTACAACCGGTCCTCACCGAGTTGACTCTCGGTTCCTGGGCGACTGACAGCGGTGGCAAGGAAGGGATCTCCATGAACGGCGCCGGCAACATTGTCGGCCTTGTCAAGGAAGTAGTGCCAGCAGCCGAAGTGGTACGACAGATGGCCCAGAATGCACTGGCGTGCTTGGATGACATGCCCCCCAGAGGGACTGGAGCCCGATAATCGCTGTTGTCCGAACCGTCCGGTTGAAACCGGGCCGGTTGTGCAATCTTGTGCAATCCGCAACCGGTTAGCAGGCCGGTGCGACCTCGACTGCCCAGTAACCTCGGGCTTTGGGTCGCTAGGCGGCGGATCGAAACTCCATCACCGCAGGTCAGGCGACATGGGTCAAAGGGCCGAATTTCGCGAAATGGCCATTTCGTTTCCGCGCGGAGGATCGGAACTCCCCAGTCGCAGTTCGCTAGGGTTCGCGCCTATCGCCGCCCTGAAGATCGCCCTGGTCGCATCCGAGACCGCCCCCTTCGCGAAGACAGGTGGCCTCGCCGACGTCGTGGCCTCCCTCGCACGGGCCCTGCACCGTCAGGGCCACGAGGTGCGGGTGTTCCTGCCTCTCTACGAAAGCCTGCGCAGCGACGGCCACGACCTCACTCCGGTGGAGGAACTCCGGGACATCCGGATCGACTATCCCGACCGGTCCTTCACCTGTTGCGTGTCGAAGGCGGCGCTGCCGAACTCGGATCGCGAGGACGGGACGGTGCTCGATGTCGAGTTCATCGACTGCCCCGAACTCTTCGACCGCGGCGGCTATTACACGTCGGACCCCGATGAACACCTGCGTTGGTCCACCCTCTGCCGCGGCACGCTCGACGTGCTGGGCAGGTCCGGCTGGTCGGCCGACGTGGTGCACTGCAACGACTACCACACCGGGCTCATCCCGTTCTACCTGCGGACCACCCACCGCGACGTCGAGCCGCTGGCTGAGACCCGGACGCTCCTGTCGATCCACAACATGAGCTTCCAGGGAACCTTCGGCGCCGACATCATCGACGAACTGGGCCTCACCGATGTGCGGGGAATGTTCCACCAGGGGCACCTCGCCCAGGGCAGGGTGGGCTTTCTGGAGACCGGGATCCTCTACGCCTCGTGGCTGGCCACGGTGAGCGAGACCTATGCGACCGAGATCCAGGAAGCGGAATTCGGGATGGGCCTCGAGCCGCTCCTGAAGGCCCGTTCGGACCAACTTGTCGGGATAGCCAACGGGGTGGACGTCGACGAGTGGAGTCCCGACCGGGACGCCCTGATCCCCCATCGGTTCAGCGCCGCCGATCTCACCGGCAAGGCCGACTGCAGGAAGGCGCTACTCGACAGGTTCGGAATCGCCCAGGAACCCGGACCGGGATCGACAGACCCGATGGTGGTCGGCATCGTTTCGCGACTGACCGCCCAGAAGGGCTTCGAGCTCCTCCCCGACATCCTCCCGGCGTACCTGGAGCAGGGGCGGATACGCCTTGTCGTACTCGGAAGTGGCGAGGAACGCTACGAGCGCTACTTCCAGTCTCTCCGCGATTCCTACCCGGGCAGCGTCGGGGTCTACCTGGGGTTCCACGAAGAGCTGGCCCACTGGATCGAGGCAGGTGTCGACCTGTTCCTTATGCCGTCCCGCTTCGAACCATGCGGGCTGAACCAGATGCTGAGCCTCAGGTACGGGACCGTGCCGCTGGTGCGACACACCGGCGGACTGGCCGACACCGTGGAACCATGGGATGTGGACACTTCTTCGGGAACCGGTTTCGTCTTCCACGACTTCACGGCGGATGCCCTGGGGGCGACCATCGACCGTGCCCTCGAGGTCTGGGACGATCGCCGATCGTGGGCGACCCTGATGCAGAACGGGATGGCCCGCGACTTCTCGTGGGAACGCCAGTCGGCGAGCTACGTCGACCTCTACCGACAGATGGTGGCCTCCTGACATGCACGTGCTCTTCGTCGAGCCGGTCTTTCCCAGGAGCCAGGACGAGTGGGGTGAGGGGTGGGACCACGACTGGCCGGTCTGGCGCAAGATGCTGCCGCAGTTCCTGGACGAGATACTGCCGGACTGAACGAAGGGTCGACCGCTCGACCCGCCATGCAACGAGTGCGCCGGTAGGGATCCGCCGCCGGGTAGGAGGCACACATTGGACAGCAACAGTCTGCGCGAGTCGCTGATGGCACTGGCGCGCAACCACCACTGGGCCTGGGCGGCACCCGTCAGGGAGGTCTTCGACACGCTCCCCGGTTCATCACCGCAGCGACACCCGGCACAGGTCGTCTCGTCACTCGACGAACCGCAACTGGACGCACTCTGCGCGGACGGGGCGTTCATCGACCGTGTGTGCCGCCACGTCGCCGAGTTGTCCGAGCTGCTGGCCGACCAGGCGCCGACCCCGGACATCGCATACTTCTCCCCCGAGTTCGGTATCAGCGATCTCGTCCCGCAGTACTCAGGCGGTCTGGGAGTGCTGGCGGGCGACCACCTGAAGGCGGCGAGCGACCTTCGGCTGTCGCTGGGCGCCGTCGGCCTTTTCTACCACCACGGCTTCTTCCGCCAGGAGGTCGACAGGGGGGCGCAGACCGAACACTTCGAGACCTACGACGCACGCGACCTCGGATGCGTCGACACCGGCGTCGAGGTCACGATCCCGATCGCCGACCACGAGGTGGCGGCGCGGGTGTGGCGACTGGATGTCGGGCGCGTCCAACTGCTGCTCCTCGACACCGACCTCCCCGGGAACGACAGCGGTGACCGGGCGATCACCGACCGTCTCTACAGTGACGATCGTCGCCACCGGCTCCAACAGGAGATAGTCCTGGGCGTCGGCGGGGTCCGGGCGATCCGGCGCCTCGGCTGGGCTCCGGCCGTCCACCACCTCAACGAGGGCCATGCGGGCTCCCTGATCCTGGAGTTGCTCGACGACCGGATCCGGGAGGGCCACAGCCTGGCATCGGCACTCGACGCCATCCGGCCCGGCCTGGTCTTCACCACCCACACCCCGGTACCGGCGGGCATCGAGCGATTCGACGTCGAGTTGGCGGCCGAGCACCTGACCCCGTTCTCCCAGCGGTGGGGGCTCGATGTCGGCGACCTCCTCGAACTCGGTACCAAACGCGATGACCGGTCGTCGTTCAACCTGACGTACTTCTGCCTGCGGGCTGCCGGTCGGGCCAACGGGGTGTCGAAGCTGCACGGCGAGGTGAGCCGCACGCTCTTCGCCGACGTGCCCGGTGGCACGGAGATCACGTCTGTGACCAACGGGGTGCACGCCCGCACCTGGGTCACTCCCCGCCTCCAGGAGGTCCTCGACGGGAACCTCGGAACAGGGTGGGCCGACGGCGACGCCGATTCCTGGCAGCGGGTCGATCAGATCGACGACCGAACCGTCCGGGCGGTCCGGCGGTCCGGCGCCTGCGAACTGCAGGCCATGGTGGCGGATCGGACAGGCGCCGACATCGACCCCGATGCCCTCATCATCGGCTTCGCCCGCCGTTTCACGGCCTACAAGCGGGCGACGCTCCTGCTGAAGCATCCCGAACGGCTCGCCAGCCTGTTGGCCGACGATGACCGTCCCATGCAGTTCGTGTTCGCCGGGAAGGCCCACCCGGCCGACTCCGTTGGAAAGGCGCTCATCACGGACATCGTCGCCTTCGGCGCCGCCGCGGGCAACGGCCGGTTCCTCTTCGTGCCCGGTTACGACATGGCCGTGGCCCGGGCCATGTACGCCGGCTGCGACGTCTGGTTGAACACACCGGTGCGGTCCCGCGAGGCCTCGGGCACCAGCGGGGAGAAGTCCGCCCTCAACGGCGGGCTGAACTGTTCGGTCAGCGACGGGTGGTGGGACGAGATGGCCGATGGGCGCAACGGGTGGACCATTCCCGCAACCGACGGGGCCGACGGCGACGATGAGGCTGTGGTCCTCGCCCGGGATCACACCGAATCGGCGGCCACACTGGACCTGCTCGCCCATGACATCGTCCCGGAGTTCTTCGCCGACGGTGGTCCGTGGTCGGCGGCATGGATCGACCGCATCCGCCACGGCTGGCGCACCCTGGGGCCCCGGGTCACCGCCGGCCGCATGGTCTCGGACTATTCCGACCGGCTCTACAACCCGGCGATCGAGGACGGGAACCGTCTGTGACGGTTGCTACCGGAAGGTCGACACCCCTGGGCGCCACCTTCGACGGCGGTGGTGTCAACTTCGCCGTCCATTCCGGGCCGGCCGACCGGATCGAACTGTGCCTCTTCCACCCCGACGGCGGCGAGACGCGTGAGACCCTGCCAGAGGTCACCTCCCTCGTGCACCACGGCTACGTTCACGGGCTCGAGCCGGGACAGGAGTACGGGTTCCGGGTGCACGGGGCGTGGGATCCGGCGGCGGGGGTCCTGTGCAACCCGGCCAAGCTGCTGATCGACCCGTACGCCAGGGCGGTGACCGGTCCGGTCAGGTGGGGTCCTGAATTGTGCGGGCACCTGCCCGACGATTCCGGGGCGCCGGACCCCCGGGACAACGCGCGCCACGTGCCGAGGGCTGTGGTGATCGACCCGACGTTCGACTGGGGGGACGACAGACCGCCCGACCATGCACTTCACGAGACGGTCATATACGAGACGCACGTCAGGGGGATGACCATCAGCCATCCAGACGTCCCCGACCACCTTCGCGGCACCTTCGCCGGGATGGTGTGCCCTCCCGTGCTGGAACACCTCGTCTCCCTGGGCGTCTCCGCCGTCGAACTGCTACCGGTCCACCAGTTCGTGTCCGAGCATCCGGTGGTGGAGCGTGGCCTCACCAACTACTGGGGCTACAGCCCGCTCGCCTACCTCGCCCCCCACGGTGCCTACTCGTCGCTGGGCGACACCGGTGCACAGGTGGACGAGTTCAAGTCGATGGTCAGGGCATTCCACGGGGCCGGCATCGAGGTGATCCTGGATGTGGTCTACAACCACACCGCCGAGGGCAACCATCTGGGCCCGCTGCTGTCGCTGAAGGGCTTCGACAACGGGGCCTACTACCGTCTGGATCCCGAGGACCTCCGGCGCTACGTGGACGTCACGGGTACCGGCAACAGCGTGAACATGGCCCATCCCCGGTCGCTTCAACTGGTGATGGACAGCCTCCGCTACTGGATCCTGGAGATGCACGTCGACGGGTTCCGGTTCGACCTGGCAGCGGCACTGGGCCGGGGGCCTGACGGGTTCGATCCCCGGTCGTCGTTCTTCGAGACGATCCGGAGGGATCCCGTGGTCAGCCGGGTGAAGTTGATCGCCGAACCCTGGGACCTGGGCGAGGGCGGCTACCAGGTCGGCAACTTCCCACCCGGGTGGTCGGAATGGAACGGGCGATTCCGGGACGATGTCCGCGACTACTGGCGCGGCGGTGCCGACGGGACGCCGGCCGCCCTCGCCTCGCGGCTGACCGGTAGCCCGGACCTCTACTCGTCGTCCGGGCGCGACGCCTCGGCCGGCGTCAACTTCATCACCGCCCATGACGGTTTCACCCTGGCCGACCTGGTCTCGTACGACCACAAGCACAACGAGGCGAACGGTGAGTACAATGTCGACGGCGACGACCACAACCGGTCATGGAACTCGGGCGCCGAGGGTCCTACCACCGACGCAGACGTCCTCGAGATCCGCTCCACCCGTCGTCGGTCGATGCTGGCCACCCTCCTGCTCTCGCGGGGCGTACCGATGCTGCTCGGCGGCGACGAGATCGGCCGGACCCAGGGCGGCAACAACAACGGCTACGCCCAGGACAACGAGGTGTCATGGTTCGACTGGGGCAACGTGGACCATGGACTGCTGGCCTTCGTCCAGCGCCTCGCCCGGATCCGGTCCGAGTACCCGGTCTTCCGCCGCCAACGGCCCGAGGGCCTGCACATCCCCGGCCGGTATGCCCACGACATCTGCTGGTACTCACCGGACGGCAGCGAGATGACCGACGCAGGCTGGGCGTCCGGTGACTCCAGGTCGTTGGCCGTGCTCCTCGACGGGGAGGCGAACCCGTCACAGGGGCCGGACGGCGAGGTTGTCGTGGACGACAGCTTCCTCATGCTGTTCAACGCCCGGGCGGAGCCCACCACCTTCATGCTCCCGAAGGGCCCCGGGTGGTCGGTCGAACTCGACACGTCGGGCGGCAGGGACCATGGTGTCGAAGCTGCGGCAATCAGGCAGTGGGATGCCGCGCCCTGGGCGATGGTCCTCCTGCGTCGGCCCGGCGCTATCCGGAACTGACAACCGTCTGGCCCTTCGCCAGCACCACCACCCCTGCCTCCGACACCGTGTAGTGCTCGGCGTCGTGCTCGGCGTCGAATCCGATCCGGACACCCGGAGGCACCACGACATTCTTGTCGAGGACGGCGTTGCGTACCTCGGCCCCGTCGCCGACCACCACGTCGTCGAGCAGGATCGAGTTCTCGACGACCGCACCGCCGAGAATCCGGACTCCCGGCGAGAGAACGGAGTCACGGACCTTCGAATCCGAGACCACCACCCCGTTGCTCAACAACGACCGCCGCACCGACGATGAACCTTGGGTGCCGTCACCAACCACCTTCGTCGGTGGCAGGGTTCGGCTCCGCGTGTAGATGGGCCAGGCGTCGTTGTACAGGTTGAACACCGGGAGGTCGTCGACGAGGTCCATGTGGGAGTCGAAGTACTGGTCGAGGGTGCCGACGTCCCGCCAGTAGTGGAGTCCCTCATCCTGGCCGGGGATCTTGTTCTTGGTGAAGTCGTACGCGTGGGCGTCGCCCTTCTGCACCATCATCGGGATCAGGTCTCCACCGATGTCGTGCCGGGTGTCTTCCACCGCGGCGTTCTCGAAGAGGAGTTCCCGGAGCGTGTCGGCGTTGAAGAGGTAGTTGCCCATCGACGCCAGGACCTCTTCGGGGTTGTCGGGGAGGCCCACCACGTCCTCGGGTGCCGGCTTCTCGAGGAAGGTATCGATCCTGGACCCTTCCCCCGGGGTGATGATGCCGAACTGGTGCGACTCGCTGCGCTTCACCCGGATGCCGGCGATGGTGACACCCGCCCCGGAGTCGATGTGCTCGTCGAGCATCTGGCGGGGGTCGATTCGGTATATGTGGTCGGCTCCGAACACGAAGACGAAGTCGGGTCGTTCGTCGTCGAACAGGTTCAGGTTCTGGAACAGGGCGTCGGCCGAACCCAGGAACCAACGTGGCCCCCGGCGCATCTGGGCGGGAACCGACGTGACGTAGTTGCCGAGGAGCGTGCTGAGCCGCCAAGTCCGTGAGATGTGGACGTCGAGGCTGTGGCTCTTGTACTGGGTGAGCACCACGATCTTGCGGTAGCCGCCGTTGGCCAGGTTGGACAACGGGAAGTCGATGAGCCGGTAGTGCCCGCCGAAGGGAACCGCCGGCTTGGCCCGGTCGAGCGTGAGCGGCAACAGCCGCTTCCCCTCACCGCCGGCCAATACGACGCTGAGGACCCGGGGCTGTACCGCAACCTTTGACATGTACCCAAGATTGTCTCATATGGTGACCGGATGGAAGAGGGACCTGCAGAAGACGCCAGCCGCGCAGCCTGCGGCGGGCGAACTCGAGCAGTCCTGTGAGGGCCCACGACGACGTGACACGGCTTCTGGGAGCCCATGTCGACGGGGAAGGCTGCTCGTTCGGCGTCTGGGCTCCCTCCGCCGGGGCGGTGTCGGTCATCGGGGACTTCAACGACTGGACCGCCGGGGTGGACGGGTTGGCACCGTCCGATGCGGGGATCTGGAGCGGCCGGGTCGCCGGAGCGTGCATTGGCGAGCGGTACAAGTACTTCGTCACGACGGCGGACGGGTCGGGGCTCTTCAAAGCCGATCCGATGGCCTTCGCCGCCGAGGAACCACCACGTACCTCCTCGGTGATCGCGTCGCTCGACCACGACTGGCAGGACGGCGAGTGGATGGCGGACCGGGAGGCACGCAACAGCCGACACGCCCCGATTTCGATCTACGAGGTCCATCTGGGGTCCTGGTGCTACGAACCCGACGGCTACCGGGGGCTCGCCCCGCAGTTGGCCGACCATCTCGACAGGACCGGGTTCACCCACCTAGAACTGCTCCCCGTCATGGAACACCCCTTCTACGGGTCGTGGGGCTACCAGACGACGGGCTACTTCGCGCCGACGGCCCGGTACGGCCCACCTCAGGGCCTGATGTACCTGGTCGACTACCTCCACCAACGCGGTTTCGGGGTACTGCTGGACTGGGTGCCGGCGCACTTCCCCGTCGACGCCCACGGGCTGGCCCGGTTCGACGGCACGTGCCTGTACGAGCACGCCGACCCCCGGCTCGGGTTCCACCCGGACTGGAAGACCGCCATCTTCAACTACGACCGTCCCGAGGTCCGGAGCTTCCTACTCTCGAGTGCCCTGCTCTGGCTGGACCGGTACCACGCCGACGGGCTCCGCGTGGACGGCGTGACCTCGATGCTCTACCGCAACTATTCGAGGCCGGACGGCCAGTGGGTTCCCAACGAGTTCGGGGGCTTCGAGAACCTCGGTGCTGTCGGCTTCCTCCAGGAGTTGAACAGCCGCATCTCCCGGGACCACCCCGACGTCATGACCATCGCCGAGGAGTCGACCTTCTGGCCGGGCGTCACCCGATCCACCGACTCCGACGGGTTGGGCTTCAGCGCCAAGTGGGACATGGGCTGGATGAACGACACCCTGCGCTACCTCGGCCGGGACTTCGAACATCGGCGGTGGCACCACGAAGAGCTCACGTTCCGGTCGGTCTACGCCTTCGACGAGAACTTCGTCCTGGCGCTCTCCCATGACGAGGTGGTGCACGGCAAGGGTTCGCTCCTGAGCCGTCAACCCGGTGACATCCGGCAGCAACGCGCCGGCCTCCGGCTGCTGTTCGGCTACCAGTTCGGACTTCCGGGCAAGAAGCTGCTGTTCATGGGGTCGGAACTGGGACCCGTCGGGGAATGGGACCACGAACAGGAGTTGCCGTGGGGGCTGCTCGACGACCCGGGAACCTCAGCGGTGCTGGCGTGGGTGGCCGAGCTGAACGACCTGTACAGGCGTGAGCCCGCGCTCCACTGCGTCGACGACTCGGCCGACGGGTTCTCCTTCGTTGTCGGGGACGACGACGAGAACTCGGTGGTCGCCTTCTTGCGGCACGCTCCGGACGAGCGGTCGGTGCTGGTCGTCTGCAACTTCAGGCCCGAACTGCACAGCGGCTACCGGATCGGAGTTCCCGGCGCCGGCAGATGGGTCGAGATCGCCAACAGCGACCGGGAGGAGTACGGGGGCGACGGCGTGGTGAACACGACGGTCGAGACCGATGACGAGCCGTCTCACGGCCACGAGACGTCGCTCGCCATCACCGTGCCCCCGCTGGGCGTCTGCTTCCTCGCTCACGATGGGTGAACCGACCGGTTCCCCGCTCCGGGACCTCGTCAGGGCACCCCTCTGGTTAGATTCAGCCAACCCGTTTCCGCCCAAACCGGACTGACGGGCACCCACCTGTACCCTGACCGTCGGTGGTCGACCGGGTTTCGCGCCGGGTTTCGCACCGCCGCCGGGTCGCTAGCTCATCGGGTAGAGCAGGGGACTTTTAATCCTCAGGCGCCGGGTTCGAGCCCCGGGCGACCCACAATCAATCAGCCTGTTCCCCCACCGGAACCCGCGTCGTTCGAATGCACCGGAAGTGAACTGCCCTCGCGTGCAGCAGCCTCGCCTCGGCCTGCTCATCCGCGGGTAGGGCATCTACGCGCTCCCGCTCCAACTCATCAGCTCGGGTGGTCCCGTCCAGCCAGCCCAGCGGGCCCGTCATGGGAAGGCGGGGCACCAGGCGGTTGTGGAACCTCACCACGGCATCTGGCCACCTCTCCAGACCCGATGGTGCCCAGTCAGGCTGCCCAAGGAGGAACTCCATGTGCTGCGCTCGCAGAAGCTGGTTCAACTCTCGCTCCGCGGTAGACGGGAGGAACGGTCCTGTCAGGTCGGCCATGTCAGAGTCTGGCCCATTGGGACCTCACTCCCATTCGAAGCCGCACGGGTCCACCCCCCTCACCTCCAGCACCCGCCCGACCGCCTCGTTCAGGCGACCCGGCGACAAGCGCCCGTCCTCCAGAGCTGTCACCAACTCCCAGGCGACCGCTACCACACCATCAGCCGAACCGACGACCAGGAGGTCGACGCCCGCCCTCAGGGAGAGAACCGCTGCCTGTGGAATGTCCATCCCTCCAGCGATGGCACCCATGGCCAGGTCATCAGAGATCACCAGCCCGTCAAAGCCCAGGTCGCGGCGCAACAACCCGTCTACGGCCTCAGGGGAGAGCGACGTCGACACGCCGTCGGTCAGGCCGGGCACAGAGAGGTGGCCGACCATTACGGCGGCACCGGGAGGCAGGTACCTCCACGGCACAAGGTCAACTTCCACCAGGTCCTCAAGTGGCGGCGTTACCGGAAGTTGCCTGTGGCTATCAGCCGATGCGCGACCGTGCCCGGGGAAGTGCTTTGCGACAGGCGTCAACCCGGCATCCAACACGCCGTGGGCCACCGCAGAACCGAATGCCGCCACCAGCAGGGGGTCGTCTGAGAAGGAACGGGACCCGATTCCCAGCCCAGCCCCCACATCGACCACGGGAGCCAGATTCATCGTGAAGCCGAGGCCTGCCATGGCCTCGGCCCGCTCACGAGCAGCGACGCGCACGTCGTCAATCGGGTGTCCGGCCATGTGCCGGGCCGAGGGCATGTCGCCCAGCAGGACATCCAGGCGCTGCACCGTGCCACCCTCCTCGTCCACCGCCATCACTAGGGGCCCGGTTGCCGACACAGCCTGCACAGACGCGATCGCGTCGCCGAGGCCATGGTCAACCGGTTCGACCACGACGGCGCCTGCAATGAGGCCGCGCCCGGCCAAGTCGGCAACGGCCATCAGGCCGCCCTGGTCGACCACGGGCATCAGAACCTGACCGACCCGCTTCGCCACCGGCATGGCGGCGATGCAGTCCGCCCCGGTCGGTGGCGAAGCCGTCGTCGTGGTCGTTGTCGTCGTTGTCGTGGAAGCAGGAGGGGAAGTCGTCGTAGACGGAGGCAGGGTCGACGTGGTGGTCGTGGGCGGAGGCAGGGTCAGCGTGGTCGTAGGGAGGATTGTGGTTGTCGTAGGTGAGGGCAGGGTCAGCGTCGTGGGCGACACCACCGCTGTCCCGCTGCCGCACGAAACGGCTGCCAACACGACCGCTGTCCACGCCCTTCTCACCGCGCCAGTGCACCACACCGTGACGGCAACAGTGGGCCGCCCGGACCTGGCCCTCCTGCTGTCGTAGCCTGAACACCATGCGCGCCTGGCTGGTCGCCCTTATCGGGGTCCTCTTCGTAGCCTTCGTGCTGCTCCTCGGAACCTGCAACCCCACCAGCCAGGTAGTCGACACCTACCCAGCCACCACCGCTGTTGTGGCCACGACAACACAACCGGCTGCCACGACTGCCCCGGCGACGACGACTGCGGCACCGACTGCCCCGACGACCTTCGACCCGGCCTCTGTCGGAACCCTGGCTCCGATCGGAGACCTCGGCTCACCGACCCTCGACTACCAGTCCACTGTCAGCACGATCGGCCTTGACACCGTGATCTTCGGCATGACCGCCAACGCCGCACAGCGCGCCGCCGGGACCAGGTTCACCCCCATCACACCGGTTGGTGAGTGCTACCTCGCTACCCCCGACGACGCACCGGCCGGCATCACGTTCTGGGTGGTCGCCGGAACCGTCGAACGCGTCGACATCGACACCAACGAGATAACAACGCGTTCAGGTGCAGGCATCGGCAACACCGAGGGCCGCATCATCGACATGTTCGGCGAACGCATCCAGACCTCGCCCCTGCCCGACGGCTCAGGGAACCTCCTCGCCTACGTCCCCAGGGACCAGAGCGACAAGATCTTCAGGGTCATGTTCCAGAGCGACGGAGAGCGGATTGTCAGATTCTGGTCGGGCCGGCTGCCGTGGGCTGAGGAACTGGGCGGCTGCTCGGCTCAGTAGCCCTCGGGCAGGCGGCCCTCGTAGCTGGGACACTCCACGAACACGGCCCCGAATCCGACGACCTCGCCCCCTCCCGACTCCAGGTCCAGATCACGCTTCCAACGGACAGCTCCGGCGCTGATGGTGTCGTCGTGGACGTAGACCTCCAGGGGATCCTCGAGCGACGCCTCATACCGGGTCGAACTGCCGACAGTCACACCCAGGTACGGCTGTCCCAGGAATCCCTGCACCAGGGCCTCCACCCGTTCCCCCGATTCGGAATCAACACCAACACCGATGGCAACGACATCACCCGCTCCGGCTGCATAGCAGGTGAAGGCCAGGTCGAAGACCTCAACTCCCACCTGGATCCAACCATTCGTAGGGATCGTCACATCCCGAGGAACGGCCGTGGTCGCAGATGTCTCGGCATTCTCGGCCGGTTCAACCCCACCACTACACGAGATGGCAAGCATCAACGTGGCGATCACGACGATTCCCCGAACGACCTGCATCAGCCCTCCACGGGGACGAACAACTCGAGCACCCGACCATGATTGCACCAGACCTCCACACCGACCGGCAACGGGCCCTCGACGGCCAGCCCACCAGCACTCTCCACCACCACGACAACCTCCGACGATCGGCTGTATGCGGCCACGCTGGCCGAGTGCCAATCGGCAAAGACACAGCCATCAAGCGCCTCGACCAGGCGGTCCGGCACCACGCCGCCGAGGTCCGGAGCCACCCCCACCGGAGGCCACAGGCCCGTCTTCTCCCAGTGCCCGGGCCTCTCGGTCGCTGCCAGGCGGAGGCCGGCTGTTCTGAGGCGCCGCACCAGATCTCTTCCCCCGACCGCCTCGGCACCCATGGCTATCGCCTCGCTGCGGGCCGCTGCGGTCACGTCGTAGTGGTCTCCCTGGAACGACATGCGCCGAAGGCCGAGCCGCACGGCAAAGTCGTGGAGTTCCGCGATGGTCTGGTCGCTGACCAGGTGTGCCCACCGGCCACCCCTCCAAGGCCAAATGGCCTCATCCACCAGAATAGTCACGACTTCATGCTGGCCGACCAGAGGCTTCTCGTTCCAGCCGGGGTTGCCTCGGCAGTACAAGCAATGGTCGCCGCTGGTGCGATACCGGGTGGCACACTGAGACCATGGACCACACAGAAAGGAACGACGCGGTAACCCTCAGGCTCCCACCCGATCCCGAGTTCGCTGAGATTCCCCGTGTGACCCTCGCCTCGCTGCTTCGCATCCACCGGATCGACCCCGGCGATGTCGGTGAGCTCGGTGTGTCCATCCAGCAGGCCGCGGGGAACATCACGGGAGCCGGCCACAGCGTCGAAATCAACTTCCGTGTCACGGCCGACGCGGTCCTCGTCAGGCTCGAGGGCGGCGGCAACACAGTGGACCTGACTGCTCCACGAGGCTGAACCCACCCTGCAGGTCACCGCCCGGTCGAACCGAATCCGCCCTGGCCGCGATCGGAGTCGAGAAGTCCATCAACCTCACAGAACCGGCAGTCCTCGACACGCTGGACCACCAGCTGGGCGATGCGCTCGCCGACAACAACCTCGAACGGATCAGATGGATCTGTGTTCACGAGAAGAACCTTCAACTCGCCGCGGTAACCGGAATCGATGAGGCCGGGGGTATTCAGGCAGGTCACGCCGTGCCTCAGCGCCAGACCACTCCTGGGCTGGACAAACCCGGCATAGCCCTCAGGTATGGCGATGGCGACGCCCGTCGGGATCAGGGCCCTGCCGCCACCCGGGGCGAGTGTGGTGGCCTCGGCGGCCACCAGGTCCGCCCCGGCATCACCCACCCTCGCGTACACCGGAATAGCCGCATGCTCAACAAGGCGAACGATGGGTATCTCCAGCACGGCGGCGACCCTAGCCCGCGCCACCTGACACCCACCCCGACCCCGCAGAGACCCGAAACAGGCCGTGGGCACACCTGCCGCGAGCGGCCGCCATAGGCTCGTCGCCGTGCTCGCATGGATCGACCTGGAGATGACAGGACTTGACACCGCTACCGACGTGATCGTCGAGATAGCCACCCTCATCACCGACAACGACCTTGAACTGGTCGCCGAGGGCCCCGACATCGTCATCCACCAACCGGCGGAGGCCATGGTCCCGATGGGCGACTACGTGAGGAAGATGCACACCCGAAGCGGGCTGCTGGAGGCAGTCCAAGCATCCACGACCAGCCACGACGAGGCTGCGGCGACAACGCTGGCATTCCTGAAAGAACACATCACAGAACCGGCCACCGTTCCCCTTTGCGGAAACTCGATCGGTACCGACCGTCGCTTCCTGGCCAGATGGATGCCCGAGATCGAGTCCTTCCTCCACTACAGGTCGATCGACGTGTCAACGGTCAAGGAGCTGGCTAGGCGCTGGAAGCCCGAACTGCTCGCCTCAGCGCCACCAAAGGCCGGCGGGCACCGTGCGATAGACGACATCAGGGAATCCCTCGAAGAACTCCGCCATTACCGGACAGGCCTGTTCCAACCCTCCTGACCTGCGGTTTTACAGTATCTCGGATGCCACCGCTAATTCACTTGACGGCCACCACGCATTGGTGTTGAGTAGTTACCCGTCATGGTTACCCATACCCTTGGGTGCCTGGCCGGGAGGCAACGTGTCCTCCGACAGACGAAATTGCAACAGACAACCCACGAAACGGCAGACAGACAACACTATGCAGTCGATGAAACAGCACCGTCACGGCCAGCCGGCCGGCGCGCCCGCGTTCTCGCCTCGCGTCGTAAAGCCGGCCTATACGGCCACCTTCACTGCCACATGGACCACGTCCACCCATCTGGGCAAGAACGTGTTCTGGACCATCCACCAGCGGCCCCGGGAAGCACACAGCTGATCAGCTGAAACGCACACCAAACCCCCGAGGCCGCCGGAGAAATCCGGCGGCCTTTCCGATTTTTCCACCACCGCCCGACCACCCACCACAAGAGTTCGACGAAATAGCAGTTTCAGAAAGGAAAGAAGAACAATGCAGGCACTCCAGTACGAACCGGAGGTATGGCGCGACGAAGCAGCATGCTCGCGCCTCGGCGTTCCACTGGACGTCTTCTTCTCAGAGGACCTCGGCGACATTGCAGCCGCCAAGCGCATCTGTGCCGAGTGTCCAGCCCTGGCGTCCTGCCTTGAGGGCGCAAGCGCCCGCCGTGAACCGTGGGGCGTGTGGGGCGGCCAACTGTTCATGAACGGCAGGATGCTCGCCACCAAACGACGCCGGGGCCGGCCGCCCAAGGTGCCACGTCCCGAAGACCAGCTCCCCGTGGTGCCGATCCCGGCCCACCTCCAGGTCGAACTGAGGTCGGCCTGAACCGTCGGAAACCCCCTCCCGACTCCCGTGGTCGACCATCCGGTCGGCCCACGGGGAGCACAAGCCGCCCAAACCCGGGCCGGGGTGACGCCTCTGGCGATCCCCGGTCCGGGGCGCACCAACCATGCGGGGCCCCGACTACCGTCAGACACGTGTACCGGCTCTCCATCGCCCTGCTGCTCACGGCGTTGGCTTCCACCTCGTGTGGAACTGAGCCCGATGCATCTCTCACGAGGGACGGAGCACTGGACAGGCCCTTCGAACTGGTCGACGGCGGCACAACGACCCTGGCTGAACTCAACAGGGAGGACGGGCGACCAATCGTGGTCAACCTGTGGGCCACGTGGTGTGCACCGTGCCTCGAGGAGATGCCTGACCTCGAGGCCGTTCACCGGGACCGCAGCGACGAAATCCGGTTCGTGGGCCTCAACATCAGCGACTCGCCCACAAGGGCCGCCCAACGGATAGAGGAGATCGGCATCACCTACCTGCTGGGCCAGGATCCCGACGGAGGCTTCGTCGCCACCGTGGGTACCGTCGGCCTTCCGGCAACAGCTTTCATCAACAGGTCAGGCAAGCTCGTCCGCGTCCACCAGGGGCAACTCGACTACGACGGCCTCCAGGCAGCCATCGACGAGTACCTGTCATGACGACCGCAGCCGACGGTCACTGCCGATGATCGACATCGGCATCGCCCTGCCGTTCACCCTCGGAATCGTGACAGCCGTCAACCCCTGCGGCTTCGCCATGCTGCCCACCTGGCTCGGGTACTTCATCGGACGAGACACCGACGACACCAGGGCCCGCCCCGAACAGGTGATGCGGGGCCTGGTGGTCAGCCTCACCCTGGCAGGCGCCTTCGTCATGGTGTTCGGCGCACTCGGCCTAGCTGTCACCTACCTGGTCAGCGAGGACGCCGTGGCACGACGTACCCCATGGGTGACCGTTGCAATCGGTGCCATGCTGATCCCCTACGGCATAGCAATCCTGGCCGGCCGCAAACCCAACCTCTCGTTCCTGCTTCCCCGAAAGGGCCCTCGCTCACGGGAACTCTGGTCGGTGTTCGGGTTCGGGGTGTCCTACGCGGTGGTATCGATCGGTTGTGCCGCACCGCTGTTTCTATTACACGTAGCGGGCAGCTTCCGGCGCAACGGAATCATCGAGGGCCTCGTCGTTTACCTGGCCTTCGCTGCGGGCATGGCGGCAGTGCTGACAGCCCTGACCCTTTCTCTGGCGATCGCCCGTGGAGGCGCCGTCCGACACCTCCGGCGACTGCTCCCCCACATCGACCGGATCGGAGCGTTCGCCCTGTTACTGGGCGGCACCTACCTGATCATCTACGGCGTCTACGAAATTCGCATTCTCGCCGACGTCAACACCGGCTCGAACCCCATTGTCGACGCTGTCACGACGCTGCAGGTACACCTCACCAACTGGACCGCCGACGTGGGCGGCACCCGGGTGGGCCTGGCACTGTGGCTCCTCATCTGGACCACCGCCATCTGGGGAGTCACACCTGCAGTGGCCGTCCGGAAACGGCGAGACCTCCTGATAGCAACGGCCGTGGCCTGGGCCGTACTGGAGGGCATCATATACCGCGGCGAACTGGTCCTCTTCCCCGTGGCCCGCGTCGCCAGCACCTGGCCTGCACGGATCTCACACTGGTTGTCCGACCCGGTTCGGTGGGCAGTTCCACTTGAGGTGCTGGTAACAGCCACAACTCTGGCCATTCTCCTCACCTGGGCCCGGGCAGCACTGCAGGGATCCACCGGGCGTCGACACCCGTAGGATCCGGCGATGCCCCGACACATCCCGCGGGTCTCCCCGGCAGTCACCGGCCTCATCGCCATGGGTGGAGCCGCTGGAGCCAGCACAAGGTGGGCTGCCCTCACCCTCGGGCCGTCGACGACGTTTCCCTGGTCGGTGCTCCTCGTGAACCTGGCCGGCTGCGCCATTCTCGGGGTGCTTGTCGGGCGGGGAGTACACCACAACGCCCGACTCCTCATCGGCACGGGCTTCTGCGGAGGCCTGACGACCTTTTCCACGTTCACCGTCGAGGCTGCACAGCTCATGCGGACCGACCACCTGGGGATAGCCGCCGCCTATCTGGCCGCATCCGTTGTCGGTGGTCTCGTCTGCTTCGACCGGGCCCGGGCCCTGACCGCCGAGGCACCCACGTGAGCAACGTCGTCCTCTTCGCCCTGGTCGCCGCCGCCGCTACAGCGCTCCGGATTGTTGCCGTCCACATCTGGCCGGGTGCAGAACGCGGCACCCTGCTCGTGAACGTGGCGGGTTCGTTCGCCCTCGGCCTGATGGCGGGGCTCACAGGACCGGCCGTGACGATCATCGGCGCCGGCGGCCTGGGTGCCCTGACCACGTTCTCGGCATTCGTAGCCGACACCTCAGCCGTTGCTGACGAACGGGGTGTCAGGTCCAGCGCCGCCTACGTGTCGCTGACCCTTGTCGGGGGAACGCTGGCAGCACTAGCCGGCATCGCCCTGGCCGGATGAGGTATCAGGAAATGACCGTGTCACCACGGAAGTAGGGCAGCAGGGGTTCAGGAACCGCGATGGTTCCATCAGCCTGCCTGTGGGTCTCGACCACCGCAGCCCACACCCGGGGGACCGCCAGACCTGAACCGTTGAGGGTGTGCACCACCACCGTGCCCTTCTGGCCCTCGGGCCTGTATCGGACGTTGGCCCGACGTGCCTGGTAGTCGCTGAACCATGAGACCGACGAGACCTCAAGCCACTGGTCAGCACCCGGTGCGTAGACCTCGATATCGAATGTGCGGGCCGACGAAGCCCCCAGATCGCCGGTGCACAGGTCAAGGATGCGGTAGACGAGGCCCAGGTCGGCCATAGCCGACTCGGCCCTGGCAAGGATGTCGGCGTGAACCTCCGCAGCCTGGTCGGGGGTGGCGTAGGCCAACAGCTCCACCTTGTCGAACTCGTGGATACGCAAGAGACCACGGGTATCGCGGCCCGCCGACCCGGCCTCGCGCCTGAAGCACGAGGTGTGGGCCATCAACTTCATGGGCAGGTCCGCCTCGTCCAGGACCTCGTCGCGTGCCAACGAGGTGAGGGGCACCTCAGCTGTAGGAATGGCCCACAGGTCGTCGCGCTCAAGGTGGTAGGCGTCGTCCTCGAACTTGGGAAGATGACCTGTTGAGGTCATCGTGGATGTGGACACCAGCGTCGGCGGCCTCATCTCACGGTAGGCATCGACGTTCCTGTCCAGGCCGTACTGCACGAGCGCCCGGCACAACGTCGCACCGAGGCCGCTGTACATGACAAACATGGAGCCCGACAACTTCGTTCCACGCTCAACGTCGAGGATGCCGAGTTGTTCGCCGATCTCCCAGTGGGGGACCCGCTGGTGCTCAGCCCAGGTGGCTTCGTCGAATCCCTCGACCCGGGTGATCACGTTGTCGTGTTCGTTGGCACCGTCGGGACATTCGTCGGCCGGGATGTTGGGTATCCGCAACAGCAGGTCGCGGATCTCACCGGCTAGGGCATCGGCCTCGTCAGACAGGGCATCGGCCTTCTCGCCCAACTGGCGGCTGCGATCCTGAAGTGACGCTGCCTCATCTCCCCTACCCTGCTTGTGCAGGTCGCCGACCTCCTGAGAGATGGTCCCTACCTCGTTGCGGAAAGTGTCGCGTTCCTCGCCCAGCTGACGCTGTTGAACGTCGAGGGCCAGCACCCGGTCGAGGGGTCCGGTGTCCTCACCGCGTCGGCCAATGGCGGCCCTCACCGAATCTGGATCACTGCGAAGGAGCCTTACGTCGATCACGGACCAGAACCTAGCGGGGCCACATGGTGGCTACTCGACCGATTCTGGCACCTGAGGTGGATCGACAGACGCGGGGCGGCCGTCGGCCAGACGACCGACCGCCGGCCGCAGGCGTTGATCTTGACGGTTCTGCTCCCGGGTAAAGGAGAAGAACTTCACGACGATGATTCCCCAGATGTAGAAACCACCAAGCAACTTCATGATCAGACCGGCTGTCTGCTGGTCGGAACGCACGCTGACCCCCCACAGTTCGAAGCCGTCGTCATAGGTCGGGTACACGACACCGTCGGCAAAGGTCAACCATGCAGCCGGAACGGTTGGAATGATCGACATCAGGAACAGGTACAGCATCTGTCCGGGCGGCGACAGCCGCAGTTCCGGTAGCGGTGCCACCACCGGCATCCACATGGCCAGCGCAGAGGCGAACAGCACGACGTGAACTCCGTAGTGGAAGGCCCCGAACTCGGCAGACCAGTTCACGACACTGCTCCAGTGGGTCAGGGCGACCAGTCCGTTGAAGATGAGGCCGGCCACAACAGGATGGGTCAACCTTCGCAGTATCCGGGCTCCAAACCCGTCTTCCAGGATCAGCAACCTGGCCAACCAGCCCGGCATCGCCAACAGGAACAGGGGCGGCACGATGAACGTGATCGCCAGGTGCTGGAACATATGGACCGAATAGAGGTGGTCCTCGGCAATGTCGTGCACGGGCCAGTCGGCCGAGACCAGCAGCAGGATGGTTGCGGCGACAAAGGCCCGACGCTGGAACGGTGTCGTCACCGGCATGCCGACCGGCACCACCTTCGGGCCGATAACCCGGGCCGCCCACCAGCCCAGGACAACCACAGCCACCACCAGGAACCAGACCTCGGGATGGGCCTGCCAGTCCCACGGTCCGACTACGGCGACGATCACCGCTGGGTCCTACCGGATGTGGGAGAGGTGGTGATGACCCGTGCCCCGTACCGGGCCGGGCCCAGGGTCACGTCAGCCCTTGGACCAGAACTCGAAGGCACTGAGGGCAATGACATATACGGCAACAGCCAGAATCAGACCTCCGACGAAAAACTTCGTGAAGAGGCTGTTGTCGAACCGCAGATGCATGAACCAGGCAGCGACAATGAAGAACTTGGCAACCATCATGACCATGAGGGTTGGTATCAGGGCGGGGCCGATGTCCACGTAGTAGGTCGCCACCTCCAGAGCAGTCAGGACCCCGAGGATGAGGGCGATCTGGAAGTACTTCGAGTCCGACGGGTGGTCGTGATCGTCGACGTTGGAGTCGTCCACGGCCACGTCGGTCGGTACGGTATCGGTGCTCATCTGGTCGCTCCCCGATCAGCTGGTGGGTGAGGGCACCAGGTAGATGACAGAAAAGATGAAGATCCACACGATGTCCACGAAGTGCCAGTACAGGCCGATGATCTCCACTGTCTCGGAGTGCTCCTTTCGGAGCGAACCGCGAAGCGACGAGATGAACATGGACATCAGCATCAGGATGCCGATGCTGACGTGCACACCGTGGAAGCCGGTAAGGGTGAAGAACGCCGACGAAAATGGGCTGGTCGTGTAGCCGAGGCCCTCACGGAAGAAGGTGGTGAACTCGTAGACCTGGCCACCGATGAACAACGAGCCGAGCAGGGCGGTCGTCAGCAACCAGATGCGGTTGTTGCGGAGGTCGCCACGCTTGATGGCCGACAGGGCCAGGACCATCGTGAGCGAACTCATGAGCAGCACGAAGGAACTCACCGAGGTGAACGGGATGTCGAAGATGTCGCCCGGTGCCGGACCGGTTGCAAACCGACCCCGGTACACGAGGTAGGTCGATATCAGCGCACCAAAGAGCAGGCACTCGGAACCGAGGAACACCCACATCGCCAGCTTGTTGTGGGACATGCCGGTGGTGGTTGCGTGGTCGGTCGCGGCAGCCTCAGACAACGGGGGCCTCCTCTGTCGTGTCGGCTACCTCGGAAACGTCGCCATGGGCGGCGTCAGGGTCGTCCACCGGCTCAAAGACCCAGGCATAGATGGCCATCACCACCAGCAGGCCACCGGGCACGGTCAGCCACAGGTTGAAGATGAGACCAAGCGCTATGAACGGCAGGCCGGCAGCGAACACGATCGGCCAGAAGGAGGGGGAAGGAAGGTGCACACCCACGGCTGAACCGTCCTGACAGACCTCCTCGGCCGAGGCGACACGCACGACACGGCCGTTCTCGTCGGTGCCGTACTTGCGGTGCCAGAACTCGTCGAGGCTCTCGACCACCGGTATCTCGTCGAAGTCGTGGACAGGGGTCGGGTTTGGTGTCAGCCACTCGAGGCTGCGGGCATCCCACGGATCTGGCCCACAGGGAGGCTGGCCCTTTGCCTTCATGGCGGACCTGATCACGTTGACCACGAAAATGGCAATGCTTAGGGCGATCAGGAATGAACCGATGGTCGAAACCATGTTCCAGAACTCGAAGCCGAAGCCGGGGCTGTAGCTGTCGATGCGCCGGGCCATGCCCTGCAGGCCCAACACGTGCATCGGCCCGAAGGTCAGGTTGAACCCGACCAGCATCACCCAGAAGTTCACCTTGCCGATGAGGTCACTGAGCTGGTGGCCGAACACCTTCGGCCACCAGAAGTAGAGGCCGGCGAAGAGGCCGAAGATGATTCCACCGAAGATGACGTAGTGGAAGTGGGCGACGATGTAGTAGGTGTCGGTCTGCTGGGTGTCAGCCGGCGAGATAGCGTGCGTGACGCCCGAGAGACCACCGATGGTGAACATGGAGACGACACCCACGGCGAACAGCATCGGTGCCGAGAACTTGATACGACCGCCCCACATGGTGGCCATCCAGTTCAGGATCTTCACGCCGGTCGGTACGGCGATAAACATCGTCGAGAGCGAGAACGCAGCCACCGAGATCGGACCGATACCGGACACGAACATGTGGTGAGCCCACACGCCCCAGCCCATGAAGCCGATGGCGATTCCCGAGAACACCATGAACGGGTATCCGAAGATGGGTTTGCGGGAGAACGTCGGGATCACCTCTGAGATGATCCCGAACGAAGGCAGGATGAGGATGTAGACCTCGGGGTGGCCGAAGATCCAGAACAGGTGCTGCCAGAGCAGGGCGTCACCACCCACGGACGGGTCAAAGAACCTGGCACCGAACAGGCGGCTGAACGCCAGCAGAAACAGGGCGACGGCTATGACGGGCATGGCGAACACCAGCAGCAACTGGGTCACAAGTATCATCCAGGTGAACACGGGCATGCGGAACAGGGTCATTCCCGGTGCACGCATGTTGAGGATCGTCACCGTCAGGTTGATCGACGACACCAACGAGGCGATGCCTGTCATCTGGAGGCCAAGGGCGTAGAAGTCCATTCCGGGACTCGGCGAGAACACGATGCCCGTGTTGGGGGCGTAGCCGAACCATCCGCCGTCGGGCGCACCACCCAGCACCCACGACAGGTTCAAGACGATGCCGCCAGCGAGAAATACCCAGAAGCTGAGGGCATTAAGACGCGGAAGGGCCACGTCTCTGGCACCGATCTGCAGTGGTATCAGGTAGTTGGCGAACGCTGCAGACAGCGGCATTGCAGCCAGGAAGATCATGGTCACGCCGTGCATCGTGAAGACCTGGTTGTACATGTCGGCACCGAGAACCGTGCCGTTGGGCGTGGCCAACTGCAGGCGGATCAGGAGTGCCTCGATACCTCCGACGACGAAGAAGAAGAGGGCGGCGACCCCGTAGAGGATGCCGATCTTCTTGTGGTCGACGGTGGTGATCCAGTCGCGCCAGCCGTTGCCGCCCCTGGGGCGCGTGTAGACGCCCAGCGGCTGGCCCACCACGTCTTCGACGGTGGTCGTTGCGGTCATCACTCGACCTCCGTAGCGGCGATTACGTCAAGCGACGGTGCCCGACCGAGGGTGGTCAGGTATGCCACCACGTCGTCGATCTGACCTTCGTCGAGGCCCATGGCCGGCATGCCCCGGCGACCCTCGGCGTAGGCGGGCTTCTCAGCCGGCGAATTGCGCAGCCACGCCTCGAGTTGGGTCCGGTCCAGGCTTCCGTCTGGCTCGTACATGTTGAAGATCCCGCCCGCATAGGTGGTGCGGCTCATCAGGTGGGTCAGGTTGGGAGCAGCATTGGCAACCAGGTCGGCACCATCGTTGTCGTTGAAGCCATCGATCACATGGCAACGGGCGCACTGCGACTGGTATATCTCCATACCCCGCTGGGCGGCGGCCGCCTGGGGCTCAGCAGCAGGTTGTAATTGTTCTGCAACCCACGCTGCGAAGTCGTCGAGGGTGACAGCCACGACCTGCATACGCATCCGCGAATGCGACAGACCGCAGAATTCAGTGCACTGGCCGAAGTAGACACCCGGCTCGTCGGCTTCGAGTTTCCATGGGTGAACCCGACCGGGTGCAGCGTCCTTCTTGCCGTTCAACGCCGGAATCCAGAAACTGTGGATCACGTCGCGGCTGGTAACCGACAACTCGATCTCCTCGCCGGCGGGAATCACCATCTGGTTGGCGGTGACAATGTCGGCCGGCGGCAGGTGCCTTGCATCGGTCAGGTCGACGCCGTCAAGGCCGTTCAGGTAGTAACGGAACTCCCACCACCACTGCTGGCCCACAACTACGACCTCTGGTTCCCACTGGGTGGCGGTTCCGCCGACCTCGATGGTTACCGCGTTTGCCTCGGTCTCGTTCAGGCCCCTCAGGGTGATGAGCGTGAACACCGAGATAACCACGAGGATCAGAGTCGGGACGATGGTCCAGGCCAACTCCAGGCGGGTGTCGCCGTGGAACTGGTGCGGGAACTCCTCGTCGTCGTGGTCGTCGCGGAACCTCCACCAGATGATGAAGGTGCCCGCAAACACGAAGATGAAGACGACAACAGCGACGTAGAACACCGGGTCAAACAGGTTGTCGATGCTTCGGGCGCTGGGGCCCTGCGGGTTGAGGGTGTCCAACTCAGCGTCGGCTGCACAACCGGTCAGGAATGTCAGGACTCCGAGACCTACTGCTGTAGGACCCCGGGTGCGGAGGTACTTCCGGATCACCCGTCCACCTCCACGTGGCCACCACCAGAACCCCCACCCTGCTGGTGGAACTCCCGCTCTCCGGTTGCTGCTGCCACGATTCCCGCCACGAGCACGGCAACACAGCTCAAGATGAGGGTCGTGCTCACGAGACGCCGCGAGATGTTCGGCCGGCGGCTGAAAACGAAGGCCGCTCCGAACACACAGACACCGACAGCCCCGGCGACCAGCACCGCCCCGTTCACCGATGAAGCGAGCAGAACCCTCGACATCGCCAGGACCAGTACGCCAATACCGGCAAGCGCCAGAATCGGGATTTCGACCGGGCGGAGCAGGCGTTCACGCAGTTCGCTGTTCACCTCAGGGTCACCGGTAGCCCGTTCAGACCAGTTGGTCATGGTCCACTCCAGGCTGACCGCAACCAGTATGAGCAGGCCGACCACGAACAGCGCTGAACTGACAACGAGGCCGACCACGAGGGTGGCTACTCCGAGGGCGCCCAGTACCGGCCAGATGGAACTGCCTACCTGTGTCTGGGCGGGTGGCGGCGTGTCCACGCCGAGCACCTCGGCCACTGACTCTGAGTCGGCATCGCGGAAGGCAACGGCGACAATCCCCAGCAGGCCGAACACTGCTGCTGCAACCACGAACAGGACATAGGTGACGTGGTTTCCCACGCCACCCTTCCATCCGAGGCTGATCGGCCCGGTTTCGGTCGCACCCGACGTGTACCCGGCGAACACCGCAGCTGAAAACGCTGCAACGAAGAAGCCGAACCAGAGCTTGAATCCCGTGGTGAGCATGTCGTTCCCGTCAGCCAGTCCTACTTGGTGATGTAGATGCCGAGCCAGATGACCATGTAGACCGCTACAGCTGCATACCAGTAGAGGGCTGCCGCGGATACCAGATCACGGTTCCGGCTTGTGTCCTGCCCGCCCAATGCCCGCAACAGCAGGAGGCCAAGCCAGAGCACACCGACCAGGACCATTGCCATGTGGGCTCCGACGATGACGTACAGGAAGGTGGTGGCCTCACTGTGGTCGATCGGCAGGGCGATGTCGTTGAAGTAGAAGACCGTCTGGTTGAGCATCGCCACGCCCATCACGGCGGTGATGGTCATTGCAAGGTAGGCGTGGATCCGGTCGTCGTTGATGACCGAGTACACGGCCCACATCATCGTTATCGCCGAGAGGGCCATAGTTGCCATGTTCATTCCACCCGGTGGCAAGCGGATGGCTCCCTCTGGGAACCACTCCATACCCCAGGCCATGGCGTCGGCCCGACGGGCAAAGTAGAGGGCGAACAGGCCACCGAAGAACATCAACACGCCTGACGTGGCCAGCGCCGACCCGATCACGAGGGTTCGCGGCCTGTTGGGTACCGCCGGTGCGAAGGTCAAAGACGACATCAGGCACCCACCTCGACTGCTGCATCCAGAAGGGGACTCTCAGAGGTCACTTCCACGGTCTCCGTCGTCCATTCGAGCGTGTGGCCACCCCACGTGTCACCCAGAGAGCGGGCTCCCTTGAACCTGACCACACCGGTCACGAGCCACCCGAGGGCTCCGATCAGCAGGTGTACCGACCCAACAAACGCCACCGTGTTCAGGACATTGACGCCCGAACCGGGATAACCGGCACCTGACAGGTCTCCACCGGTGAAGTCCGCAAGGCCCATGAACCCACTGATCATGTCGGAAACGGCTACTAGCTCGACGCCAACCGCAACAGCCAGGGCACTCGCCAGGCCGAACCCCTGGGGTGCCACACGACCGACGATGAGATCACCCCACCAGAGGGTTCCCGCCATGGCCGCCAGAAGGGCGGCACCGATGGTAAAGGTGAACTGCGCTCCTGTGGTCGAGCGCTCGAGCAGGTCCAACGGGGCCACCGCCCGCAGGGCGCCCAGAACAGTCCCGGCCAGGAGGAACAGAACCGAGAGGACAGACAGGTAGAGCGGTGCCGGCATCCTGGTCCTGCGGCTACCGGCACCCCGCCACAACGTGTCAACCAGGCCGAAAAGGACCAACAGGACCAGTGGCACGACCAGGAATGCCTCGACAACGAAGATGGCTTGTTCCCTGATGGGAGTTCCAACGTCAAAGGCTGCCTGGGCATAGGCACCAAACGAGAGCACACCGAGGAGGGCCGTCAGGACCAGAAGGGCCTGATGGCTGCCGTGGCGCCTTCTGGCCGCAACAGGGACGATGTCGCCGGCAATGCCTACCAACGGCAGGGCGAAGGCGTAGACCTGTGGATGGCTGAATGCCCAGGAAAGTTGCTCCCAGATAGTGTCCTCAGCGCCGAAGGCGACCGCCGACCGGCTAGCCAAGTCTACGTAGATAAGTACCGCATTTGCCGCAAGTACCGGCAACGTAACCAGCCAGATTGATCCGGCCACGAGAACGCTCCAGACGAACAGGGGCACCCTCGACAGGGTCATTCCAGCGGTTCGGCCCACCACGATCGTGGTGAGAATGCACACCGTGGCACAGCAGATTCCGCCGATAACCATCAGCAGTCCCAGCAGGGTCAGGGCCACGGCATCGGTGCGGCTGGTACCACCCGGCGTTCCGAGGCCACCGTCGATCAGGAAACCTGCGACGGTGATGGCCGCACCCAATGCCCACACCCAGAACCCGAAGGCCGCAGCCCTCGGGAACACAACCGACGACGCACCCACCTGCAGGGGAGCAACAGCCGTGGCGAGGCCAATGACGACGGGAACGACCGCCAGCAGGACGATGCCGACGCGGTAGGCGCTCCAGAAGCGGAACAGCGAGTCAGCGTCACCGAACACGGCCATGCCGCTGAGATCCATCCGCTCGAGGCTCACCAGAAGTCCGGCAACCAGGGATGCCACGAGGAACAGGACGCCAGAGGCAATCCAGGCTCGACCGATGCGCAGGTGGTCGGTTGTCGTCACAGCCGCCTCAAGAGCGGTCGGGACATCGTCGCCGGTCCGGGTCGTGTCCGCTGCAGTCTCAGTCATCTGTCATCGAAATTTTTTCGCCCTGTAACCCCTGTACCCGCTCTCATGTGGTGATCCGAGCGGTGTCGGACCACACGATGCTAGGTGTCTCGCCGTCGAATCCGACACCTGCAAGACCGTTGCACCGTAGCCGCCGGAGGGGGCCGACTTCGAACCAAACGGACACATCTGGCCAACAAAACCAAGTCGCCCGCCGAGGGCATGGCGCATCGGGTTCAAGGAAGCCGGCTTCACAACACCACATCGAGGGCGATCGCCCCAAAAAGCAGTGTCACATAGGTGATCGAAAACGAAAAAAGGCGCATTGCGGTCCGCTCGTTCGGGTTCCGCCTGACAGCCACGGCGAACACTGCGAACGCGGTCCCGAGCATCAGGGCCGACACGAGGTAGAGCACACCCATTCCCGCCACCGACCAGAACACGACCGTCAGCGCCACCATCACAGCCGCGTAGGAGAGGATCCGGTTTGAGGTGGCCCTGAGGCTGACAACCGATGGAAGCATCGGAACCCCTGCGGCCGAGTAGTCCTCGCGGTACCTGATAGCCAGGGCCCAGAAGTGGGGTGGCGTCCAGTAGAAGATCACGAGGAACAACACGACCGGTGCCCAGGCCAGCGAGTTGGTGATCGCCGACCAGCCGATGAGTACCGGGGCGGCGCCGGCGGCGCCACCAATGACGATGTTTCTCGTCGTCGACCTCTTCAACCAGAGGCTGTAGACAAACACGTAGAACAGGGTTGCCGACACCGCCAGCACAGCGCTCAGCAGGTTGACGGTCGCCACAAGCCAGGCGAAGGCGGCCACCTCGACGACAACTGCGAAGACCATGGCTGCCCGCGGGGTCATGACGCCGCGTACGAGCGGTCGCTGGCTGGTCCGTTCCATGAGGCTGTCGATGTCGCGGTCGACGACCATGTTCACTGCGTTGGCTCCACCGGCGGCAAGGGCCCCGCCCAAAACCGTGGCGATCATCAGCCATACCGACGGAACCCCGCCCTCAGCAACGAACATCGTGGGCACGGTCGTCACGAGCAGCAGTTCGACGATTCGCGGCTTGGTCAACGCCACGTAACCGACGAGGCGTGCGCGAGGGGTGAAGGAAGGTGACGCCGGCATCGGCAACAGGCTACGACCGCCGGAGTCGGGAGCGACCGGCAGGCAGGCCGTCAGCCGACAAGCCAGTCGGCCGGAGTTGGCCCGTCCGGGAACAGCCGCTGCTGGAATCGCCTCATCCCACCCAACCAGCGGTCGACGTCGTCGGTCTTGCGGCGTAGGTACTCGGCCACATCGGGGTGGGGCAGAATGTGGAACCGCTCGTCGGCCAGGCCCTCCATGACCATCTCGGCCAGTTCTCCAGAGGTCAGGACACCGTCGACTGAAGCGGCATTTCCGGCCCCGCCACCCGGCATCTGGTCACGTGACGGGCTGTTCGCCAAGATGTTCGTCTCGACCGCCTGGGGGCACAGAACGGACACGGCTATGCCCATGTGACCGTAGGTAACCGAGATGAACTCGGCCAGGGCAACTGCAGCGTGCTTGGTGACCGAATAGTGCATTGAGCCGATCTGGGTGAGAAGACCAGCAGCCGACGCCGTGTTCAACAGGTACCCACCGCCGGCATCGACCATGTGCGGTATGGCATGGCGGGCCGCAAACACGTGCGCCATCACGTGCACGTCAAACATCTTCCGCATGTCCTCGTCGGAAGCCTCGAGTCCGCCAACAGTCACGTAGCCGGCATTTGAGACAACGAGGTCGACGCCGCCATGGGCAGCGACGGTGTCGTCGATCAGCGACCTGACCGCCGCCTCGTCGGCCACGTCGCAGCCGACACCGGTACCACCCACGCCGGCTGCAACCGCCATCGCGCCGTCGACATCCAGGTCGGCCACGACGAGCGCCCTCGCACCCGCAGCATGAAAGCGTTCAACCAAGGCCTGGCCGATTCCGCTCGCACCGCCGGTAACTACCGCAACCTTGCCTCTGATATCCATCCTGAGATCCTAGGAAGCCACGGTCGTGCCTGCCTGACCGGGCTCGTAGCCTCGTGGGTGTGCAGGTTCCCAGCCCACCCCTGTCGTCATGAACCCAGGACCTACACCCGTCGAGATCGACAAGCCCGACCTGGGCCACGACGAGGAGACCGATGCGGAACGACCGTGGATCGTTCTCGTCTGGAACGACCCGATCAACCTCATGTCCTACGTCTCGTTCGTATTCCAGAAACTGTTCGGCTACAGCACCGTGAAGGCCGACGAGTTGATGCTCGACGTCCACCACAAGGGCCGAGCGGTGGTCTCCAACGGAAACCGTGAGAAGGCCGAGTTGGATGTCTTCCGCCTCCACGAGCACGGCCTGTGGGCGACCATGCAGAAAGACACCTGACGATGGCAGGCAGCGAGAAATCTGTTGCCTTCGAGCGCAGCGGCGGCCGCATCACGATCCTTCTCGGTGAAGAGGAACGGGAGTTGATAGCGAACCTTGCAGGACAGTTCCGGTCTGTTCTCGCCGAGGACACCAGCCCCAACCTGCGCCGGCTCTACCCCACCGCCTACCCCGACGATGCGGACAAGGACTCCGAGTACGCCTCACTTGTCCACGAAGACCTGCTGCGGTCACGCCTCAACGCGGTCGATACGGTCGAGGCGACGGTACAGGCCGATTCAATCGACCCCGACGAGTTGACAGCATGGATGGCCCTGCTGAACGGTCTCCGCCTGCTGCTCGGTACGCGCCTCGACATCTCCGAAGAGGACGGGTTCGACCCCGACGCGCCCGACGCGCCAACAAGGGCGCTACTCACATGGCTGGGCCTGCTGCTCGAGGAGTCGGTGCTGGCTGCCACCACCTTCCTCCCACCCCACACCCATCCAATGACCTTGTAACCGTGTCACTACCACAACGGGCCCTGATAGCGTGTCCCCGCCCTCACGTGGTCTGAGCCCCCATCGTCCAGCGGCCTAGGACGCCGGCCTTTCACGCCGGTAACACGGGTTCGAATCCCGTTGGGGGTACGAAGGAAACGACCAGTTTCGGCTGGTTGCTCCTGGTCCTGTGGTGCAGTTTGGAGTGCACGCCGGCCTGTCAAGCCGGAGGTCGCGGGTTCAAATCCCGTCAGGACCGCCATCGTCGGCCGCCACCACCAGGCGGTCGGCGTACGGTCGGGTAGCTCAGTTGGCAGAGCGTCCGCCTGAAAAGCGGAAGGTCCCCGGATCGACGCCGGGCCCGACCACACCTGATGGAGCCCGCCTCAAGAGGCGGGCTCCGCCATTTGGAAGTCTCCCCACCACGGCTACGGTCGCCATCCATGCCGACCCACGACACAAGGGTGATTCTCGCAGCCGCGAACCTTCGTGACCTGGGGGGTATCCGGATCGCTGATGGCCGCCGGGTACGGACCGGCCTCCTGTTCAGGGCCGGACACCTGAGTGACCTGAACGAGACCGATGCCTCCACCGTGGCAGGTCTGGGCCTTCGTACCGTCGTCGACCTCCGACGACCATCTGAGATCGAATCCCGTCCACACCCCGAACTGGGCGTCACCGATGTGCTCCACTGCCAGGTGTCGAGCGACGACAACGAGTTCGCCGTCGTCGCGAATCTTCTAGGCGATACGGCCCACCAGGTGGACGGCCCCGGCATGGTCGAGGACTACTTCCGCCGAAACCTCACCGACCGACTCGACGCATACCGGCCAGTGTTCCACCTGGCAACCGACCCCGATCGCCTTCCTCTCCTGTTCAACTGCACAGCCGGAAAGGACCGAACGGGTTTCGTAGCCGGAATCCTCCTCAGGTTGCTGGGGGTCGACGCCGACACTGCAATGGCCGACTACCTCCTGAGCAACGAGGTTCGGCGTCACTGGATCGTTGAGCGTGAGGAGCAGCACCGCCTGGTCATCGCCAAAAGGCTGGGTGTCGGTTCCTCAGAGGTCAACGACGACCAGCTGACCGCACTCCGGTCCCTACTTTGGTGTCAGGCCCCCTTCCTGGAGGCGTCCTTCCAGGCCGTGACCGACACCTGGGGTACATGGGACGCGTTCCGCCGCGACGGGCTCAGCATTGACGATGACCGGTTCGGAGCCTTCACCGAGAAACTCCTGACCTGAACAGGATCCGTGAAAACCGACGGCGCCGTTGGCACTGCAGAGCGCGTTGTCGCATGATCTGACCGGACCACAACCACGAGGTGAGGCAATGACGAACCACGACCAGATCTACATCAACGGCCAGTGGGTGCCGTCCGACGGTGATGCCACCATCGACGTCGTCAACCCCTCGAACGAGGAGGTCATAGGGAGCGTGCCGGAAGGCACTGCTACCGACGTCGACGCTGCAGTGGCGGCAGCCCGGTCAGCCTTCCCTGCATGGTCGGCCCTCCCCCTCGAGGACCGCCTCGGCCACATCGAGGCACTCGCAGCACAGTTGGCTGAACGCTCCCCGGAGATCGGCACGCTCATCTCCCAGGAAGTGGGTATGCCGGCTGGCATGTCCACGATGATCCAGGCCGGCATGCCGGCAGCTACCACTGCAAGCGTCCCCGTCACCGCACGAGCGTTCGACTTCGAAGAGGACATGGGTCGCTCAATAGTCACGCGTGAAGCGGTCGGTGTGGTCGGCTGCATCACCCCGTGGAACTACCCCCTTCACCAGATCATGGCCAAGATCGCCCCTGCCATGGCCGTCGGCTGCACGGTCGTCCTCAAGCCCAGCGAGGTGGCACCCCTCAACGCCTTCCTCCTGACCGAGATCATCGACGGCCTGGGCTTCCCACCCGGTGTGTTCAACCTCGTCTGCGGCGTCGGTCCGGTCGTCGGTGAGGCCATAGCCGCCCACCCCGACGTTGACATGGTGTCGTTCACGGGCTCCACCCGGGCCGGTACCCGTGTCGCCGAGGTGGCAGCGGTCAACGTGACAAGGGTCCACCAGGAACTGGGCGGCAAGTCAGCCAACATCGTCCTCGACGATGCCGACCTGGCAGCCGCCGTACCCGGCTCCGTCGGCGCCTGCTACCTCAACTCAGGCCAGACCTGCAGTGCCCACACCCGCATGCTCGTTCCGAAGGAGAAGATGGACGAAATCTCCGAACTGGCAGCACAGGCGGCCGCCGGCTTCACGGTGGGGCCCGCTGACGACCCTGGCAGTCGCCTGGGCCCACTCGTCTCCCAGGCCCAGTGGGATCGCGTCCAGGGCTACATCCAGAAGGGAATAGACGAGGGTGCAACGCTCGTAACCGGCGGCACCGGTAAGCCCGAGGGCCTCGAAACCGGCTTCTACGTCAAGCCGACCGTCTTCGCCAACGTCGACAACTCCATGACCATCGCCCAGGAGGAGATCTTCGGGCCTGTGCTCTCGATCATCGGCTACGACAACGAAGACGACGCCGTTGCCATCGCCAACGACACCGAATACGGCCTCTCCGGCGGCGTGTGGGGAACCGACAGGAACCGCGCCCTGGCCGTGGCAAAGCGCCTCCGCACCGGTGAGGTCGACATGAACGGGGCCTTCCTCAACACCGACGCACCGTTCGGTGGCTACAAGAAGTCAGGCAACGGACGCGAGTTGGGACGCTTCGGGCTGGAGGAGTTCCTCGAGGCCAAGCAGATCAACCTGCCGCTGGACTGACCCCCATCGCCCGAGTTTGCTGGACGTCGAACACGAACTACCTTCACCTCACATAAAGACGTCGGGTCAGAGGCTTGAAGCCGATGGCACGACCAGAACAGAATTGGGGGCACCGTCGTGAAGATCAAGGTCAGCCGTGACAAGTGTGAGGGCCACAGCCGCTGCTATTCGCTGGCACCAGACCTGGTCGACGTCGACGACCTGGGCAACGCCTTCGAGTTGAACGACGGCGAGGTGTGGGCAGACCTTGAGGACCGCGCCCAGCTGATCGTCGACAACTGCCCCGAGTTCGCCATCGAGATCGTGGAGGGCTGACCCGTGACTGACACCGAACACTGCCCCGTCTCTGACATTGCCACCGACTACGACATCTTCGACCCCGACTATGTCCACGACCCCGTACCGGCCTGGTCCGAGATCAGGGAAAGCTGCCCGATTGCCCACACCGACCGGTGGGGCGGCTCGTGGCTACCAACCAGGTACGACGACGTGCAGGCCCTGGCCAAGATGGTCCCGGAACTATCGAGCGCCAACCCCGGACCGATCGTCGTGAACATCCCCGAGGAGTTCCGCCGTCCAGAGCGCGAGGGCTACAACGGCGCAGCACCGATCAGTGCCGACCCACCGGAACAGACCTGGACCCGCAAGGCCCTGTTGCCCCACTTCACCCCGAAGGCCATAGCCCCACAGCACGAGTTCACCAAGAAGCTCTGCCACGAACTGATCAACGGATTCATCGATGATGGAGGCTGCGACGCAGCGGTTGACTACGCCCAGCAGATCCCCCCACGTGTCATCGCCCACAAGCTCGGCGTTGACGGCTCGCGGGTCGACGAGTTCATTGAGTGGGTCAGGGGTGTCCTCGAGTTGGGCCTCACCGACCCGGCCACGAGGCTCAAGTACTCAGACACCATCCACGACTTCTTCAAGGCCGAGGTCAAGGACCGTCGGGAGAACCCCCGCGATGACCTCATCACGGATCTCTGCAACACGGAGGTCGACGGCCACCTCCTGCCAGACCCGGTGATAGTCGGCATGTGCAACCTTCAACTGGTGGCCGGGATCGACACCACGTGGTCCTCAATCGGATCGGCCCTCTGGCACTTCGCCGGCCACGACGACGACCGCCGCCGCATGGCCGGTGCCGACGATGACCTGTGGGGAACCGCAGTCGAGGAACTGCTCCGGGCCTACTCGCCTGTCACGATGGCACGCACCGTGATGGAACCCGTCGAGATCAGCGGAGCCAGCCTGCAGCCCGGTGACAAGGTCCTCATGAACTTCCCCGGTGCGAACCACGACCCCGAGGTCTTCGAGGATCCCGACACCGTCATCCTGGACCGCCAGCGCAACCGCCACATCGCCTTCGGTGCCGGCATCCACCGGTGCGCCGGCTCCAACCTGGCCCGAATGGAGATGGACGTGGCGCTGAGGACCTGGTTCGAACGCATTCCCGAGTTCACACTTTCGGCTCCCGATGAGGTCGCGTGGGCCGGCGGCCAGGTCAGGGGCCCCAGGATCCTTCCCGTCACGTTCGGGGCCTGACACCCCTACCGGCCGGAGGCCTGTTTGTCCACCGAAGCAGAGTTCAGGCACGAGGTACGACAGTTTCTCGAGTCCCTGCCCGCACTTCTGGCAGGCACCGACGATCCACTTAAACGGGCTCGCCTCTACCTCGGCGCCCGCTTCGATGCCGGCCTCGGCGCACTCGACTACCCGACCGAACACGGCGGTCGGGACCTACCTCGGGACCTCGTCATGGCCTACCGTCAGGAATCCTCCGGAAGGGCCCCCGCCGAGGCCGGCTTCGGCATCGGCATCTCCATGTGCCTCCCCACCATCCGCGACCACGGCAGCAACGAACTCAAGGAGCGCTTCCTCCGCCCCGGCCTGAGAGGCGACGAGATCTGGTGCCAGCTCTACTCCGAGCCCGGCGCCGGATCGGACCTGGCGGGCCTGGCCACGCGAGCGGCCCGCGACGGCGACGAGTGGATTATCAACGGCCAGAAGGTATGGACCTCGGGGGCAGCCGAAGCCGACATGGGGATTCTGCTGGCACGCACCGACTCGTCGGTCCCGAAACACCGGGGAATCTCGATGCTTGTCCTGCCCATGGACCAGCCCGGGGTGGAGGTGAGGCCACTCAGGCAGATGACCGGCGTTTCCCACTTCAACGAGGTCTTCATCGAAGATGCCCGGATCCCAACCAGCTGGGTTGTCGGGACCGAGGGTGACGGGTGGCGGCTGGCAGTCACCCTCCTCGCCTACGAGCGCTCATCCCTCGGAGCTGGCGGTGGCAGACAGCCAATCAGCACAGGTCGCCTCATCGACCTGGCACGGGAGAGGTCCGTCAACATGGATCCGGTTGTTCGCCAGGACCTGGCACGCCTCCACAGCCAGGCCTTGATCGTGGGATGGCTAAACCAGCGGTCCGGCATCCACCCCTCGGTCACCAAGCTCTGGCGCTCCCGCCAGGGACGCCTGGCTTCGAGCATCGCCTGCCGTCTGGCGTTCCCTGGGGGAGCCGCATGGGATGAAGGAGCCGAAGGTGAGGGCTGGGCCTATGGAGTCCTCGACAGCCCGGCCCACTCGCTGGGCGGTGGCACCGATGAGATCCAGAGGAACACCCTGGGTGAGCGGGTGCTGGGCCTGCCTCGTGAGCCAGCTGTCGACCGCGACATCCCCTTCAGCGAGGTTCGTCGGAACTGACCTGCAAACGCCGTCAGCTCGCCGGACCTCCGGGTGGACTGGGAACGATGGCGGTCCAGGTGTGACCCGCAGTCCTCTCAAACCAGGCAGCGCCGTCACCCACGTCAGCGGAGGGTGAGAGCCCGCGGAGAGCCGCCTTCATCCTGCGAGCAGCACCGTTCGGGAACCCGGCAACCTCGTGTGCGAGTGCAGCCGCGGTCGCCAACACGTCCGCATCATCGACTACATCAAATGCCACCCCGAGGCGGTGGAGGTCTGGCCCGTGGAACCGGCGACCGCTCAGCACCAACTGCTCGGCGACCGCCGGTGGGTGTCGGGCTAGCAGCCAGGCAAGGTTGTTGGGAGCAGGCATCCCCAGGCGTACCTCGCCCACCTGCAGGAAGGCGCCGCTCCCCGCGACGATCAGGTCTCCACCCAGGGCATATGCGGCACCACCGTTGATGGCGTACTTCTCGAGTGCCACCACAACCGGGAACGGGCAGTCGAAGAGTGCCCGATGGGCTTTCGTATTCGACTCGCCGAATGTCGACAACCAGGGTGGGTGCGGGTCGGCATTGAACTCCTTGAGGTCCAGGCCCGAACAGAACGCACCCTCGGCTCCATGGAAGAAGACCACGCCCACATCGTCTCGTGCTGCAATCGAGGTGAGCGCTGAGGCCAGGCCTTCGACCAGCGGGCCCGTGATGGCGTTACGCCTCTCGGGCCGGTTCAACACGATCGAGGCGACCCCGTCGACAACTCTCAACAACACATCCTGGTCGGGCATCCGGTCACCTCCGGTCTGAACCTACCGGCCGTGCGGGTTCCCGTTCCCAGCGGGGTCTGGTATCAGGCTCGACACACTCCGTCGGACACGGCAGCGGCAGCCACGGCTTCGGCCACCGCGTAGGGAACCAACTTGTCGAAAACGGAGGGAACCACAAAGCCCGGCTCCAGGTCCTCGTCGGACACCGAGTCGGCTATTGCCCGGGCGGCGGCGATCTTCATGTTCTCGGTGATGTCGGTGGCGCCGGCATCAAACGCACCGCGGAATATTCCCGGGAATGCCAAAACGTTGTTGATCTGGTTCGGATAGTCGCTGCGGCCCGTAGCCATTACCGCTGCAAGGCCGTCGGCTTCCTCTGGGCGTATCTCAGGCTCAGGGTTGGCCATGGCGAACACGATCGGATCAGGTGCCATCGTGCGCAGGTCGGCGGCATCGATGAGGCCCGGACCGCTGACACCGACGAACACGTCGGCACCCCGGAGCACATCCTGGAGGCTGCCCACCCTGCGGTCCGGGTTGGTGTGTTCAGCGAACCATTCCTTGGCGAAGTTGAGCCCGTCGCGCCCCGAGTAGACGGCGCCGGCCCGGTCCACGCCGACCAGCTCGCCCACACCCGCATTGCGGAGGATCTTCCCGACGGCCACACCGGCCGCACCCATACCCGCTATCACGACGGAGAGGTCCCCGATTTCACGACCCGTGAGCTTGAGGGAGTTCCACAGGGCTGCCAGAACAACCACGGCTGTTCCGTGCTGGTCGTCGTGGAACACGGGAATGTCGAGTGCCTCCTTGAGGGCGTCCTCGACCTCGAAGGCAGCCGGTGCAGCGATGTCCTCCAAATTGATTCCGCCGAATACGGGCGCCAGGCGTATGACCGCCTCGACGATCTGTTCGGGATCGTCCACGTCGAGACAGATCGGGAAGGCGTCGACCCCTCCGAACTCCTTGAACAAGAGGGCCTTGCCCTCCATGACCGGGAGCGCCGCCTCAGGGCCGATGTCACCGAGCCCCAGGACGGCGGTTCCGTCGGTGACGATTGCGACGGTGTTCTTCTTGATGGTCAGCTCGTGCACCCGGGTTGGGTCGTCGTGGATTGCCATACAGACGCGGGCAACGCCCGGCGTATAGGCCATGGACAGGTCGTGGGCGTCTCCCACCGAAACCAACGGGAGCACCTCGATCTTGCCTCCCTCGTGCATGTCGAACGTCCGGTCGAACCACGAGATGACACGAATACCTTCGAGCGCGTTGACGGCATCGAGGACCGCCTGTGCGTGTGACTCCTCACGGCAGTTGACGACGATGTCATCGACGAGGAGGTCACCCTTGATGTCGAAACCGCCCATCGACATGATGTTGGCGCCGGCCTCGCCGATGGCAGTGGCGAGGCGCCCAAGGGTGTTGGGCACGTTGTCCATCGCCACCTTCATGTTCATCGAGTACGCCGCTGTGGAGAGGTACGCCATGGGCGGTGAGCCTACGGGGCAGGTGTGGTCGACACTCCGGTGGCCGTGGTCACAGCCCCTCGTACGGGAAGCCCAGATCGGGTGCCGTGACGAGTGGGGTGAAGGGAATTCCGGCGACTTCGGCGGCGGCGCCACAGGTTCCTCCCCTGTCGACGACCGAGAGGACCAGCACCGGCTCAGCACCGAGTTCACGAACCACCCTGGCCGCCTCGAGCGGTGAGGTTCCCCGGGTGACGGTGTCCTCACAGATCACCACCCGGTCACCGGGCCTGAGTGCCCCGGCTAGACGGCCCTCGACGCCGTGGTCCTTGGACTCCTTGCGGATGCTGAAGGAGCGGAGGCTGCGTCCCCGTGTCGCGGCAACAGCTGCGATTCCAAATGCAACCGGGTCAGCACCGGCGGTCAGGCCGCCGATAGCGGTCACATCCGGGGAAATGACCTCAAGCGCTGCCTCGGCGATGAGCAGGATCCCCTCGGGTCGACATGCCGACTGCTTGGCGTCGCAGAACCAGGTGCTCCGGCGACCCGACTTGAGGGTGAAGTCACCCGTGCGGATCGAGTGCTCGAGCAGGTGCTCGACAAGGGCTGACCGTCCTTCTCCCATGTCGCCGACCCTATCGACGGAGGTGGGCCACACCGGTGCCGTCGACCAGTTCTCCGATGACGCTGGCAGGGCGGTCGTGGGCGGCAAGCATGGTGACCACCTCGTGCGCCTCTGCAGCGGACACGGCGATGACCATTCCCATTCCCATGTTGAAGACCTTGCCCATCTCATCGTCGGAAACATCGCCGATGGCCTGGAGTTCCCTGAAGATCCGTGGCGCTTCCCATGCTGTTGTGTCGACAACGGCGTCAACCGCGTCGCCCAGAACCCGCTGGAGGTTCCCCGGCAACCCGCCGCCGGTGATGTGTGCCACCGCATGCACCTCGTGTTCGGCCATTACTGCCAGCACAGCCGGCGCGTAGATGACGCTCGGGGCGAGCAACTCGTCGGCCAGGCTGGTCTCGGCGCCATCCCATGCCGGGTCGTCAAGGCCCCGACCGGCAGTGTCAAAGACCAGGCGCCTCGCCAGGGAAAAGCCGTTGGACCTCAGGTTCGGTGACTCCAGGCCCACGAGCACGTCTCCGGCAACGACTGCCGAACCGTCCAGGAGCGCTGTGCGCTCCACTGCCCCCACGACGAAGCCGACCAGGTCGAACTGGTCGTCGGCCATGACCCCCGGGTGCTCGGCCATCTCGCCTCCGATGAGGGCACAGCCCGCCTCGACACAGCCAGCGGCGATACCACCCACCAGCTGCGCGACGGATGCAGGATCCAGATGCCCGACGGCCAGGTAGTCGAGGAAGAAGAGGGGCTCGGCTCCGACACACACGAGATCATCGACACACATGGCGACCAGATCCCGCCCGATCGACTCAAGGCGGCCCGTCTGCCTTGCGATTTCGGCCTTGGTGCCCACGCCATCGGTCGCGGAGACCAGGAGCGGATCAACAAAGCCCGTACGCCCGATGTCGAAGAGCCCGCCAAAGCCACCGATGTCGCCCACCACCTCGGGCCTGTACGTGGACCGCACCAGTGGCTTGATAAGTTGGACCGCCTCGTCGCCGGCGGCAAGGTCAACCCCGGCATCCCGGTAGTCGGAAGCCATCAGGTCCGACCGAACAGCTTGGCTGCGTCATCGGTCGGAAGGCCACTGTGGGGATCGTCGCCCAGGGTCTGGACTGCCTTCTCGCTTCCGTCCTTCAGGTCAGCCGGCTCCAGCAGGCTCTCTGACAGGTTCGAAGGGATCTCGACCGGGTACTCCCCGGTGAGACAGGCATCACAGAACCCGGCCCCCACCGCACCGGTCGATGCCATGAGACGGTCGATGGTCAGGTAGGCGAGGCTGTCGACATTGAGGTACTCACGGATCTCATCGACGGTGAGGCTTGCTGCGAGGAGTTCACCCCGGGAGCCTGTGTCCATTCCGTAGAAGCATGGCCAGCGGTACGGCGGTGACGAGATGCGCATGTGCACCTCGCTGGCCCCGGCATCTCGCAGCATCCTGACCATTGCCCGGGTGGTGGTGCCCCTCACGATTGAGTCATCGACGACAATCAGGCGCTTGCCCTCGATGCTGTCGCGGAGGGGGTTCAGCTTCATACGGACGGCTGCAGCCCGTAAAGCCTGGTTGGGGGCTATGAACGTGCGTCCTATGTACCTGTTCTTGACCAGGCCCTGGCCGTAGGGAATGCCCGAGGCCCTTGCAAAGCCCTCGGCGGCCGGCATTCCGGACTCGGGAACGCCCATGACCAGGTCGGCTTCGACCGGAGCCTGTTCTGCGAGGGCTTCCCCCATCCGTACCCGGGCATGGTGGACGCTCTGTCCATACAGCACGGCATCGGGCCGGGCGAAGTAGATGAACTCGAACAGACAGAGGGTCGGGTCGATGGCATCTGAGGTGAACGGATGGAACGACCGGCATCCGGAGCCGTCGATAACCACCACCTCGCCCGGATCCAGTTCGCGGACCATGTGGGCGCCGATCACGTCGAGGGCCGGGGTCTCCGAGGCCAGGACCCAGCCGCCATCGAGGCGCCCGAGGCACAGCGGGCGAAAACCGTTGGGATCACGTACGCCGATGATGCGGTCGCGATCAGCCAGGACCAGCGAGAATGCTCCCCTGAGCATCAGCAGCACGGTGAGCAGCGCTGCATCGAAGGCCTCTCCGGCTTCAAGCTCCGGTGTAGCCCGCAACTCCGCTGCGAGCATTTCGGCAACCAGGTCGCTGTCGGAGGTCACGGTTCCGGGCAGCATCCCGGCAGCGGCGGCGAGCGCCTCGGTGTTGACGAGGTTGCCGTTGTGACCGAGAGCGAACTCGAAGTGGTCCACGCCACGGTAGACGGGCTGTGCGTTGCGCCAGGTGCTCGAACCAGATGTGGAGTAGCGGGTCTGGCCGATTGCCAGACCTCCGGTCAGCGCAGCGAGTGTGCGGTCGTCAAAGGTATTCGAGACGAGGCCCATGTCCTTGACGACGGTGAGGGTCTCGCCGTCGCTCACAGCCATGCCGGCAGACTCCTGGCCCCTGTGCTGGAGGGCGTAGAGGCCCAGGTAGGTGAGGTGGGCTACGGGCTGGCCTGGAGCGAAAACGCCGAAGATCCCACATGCCTCTCTGGGTGTGTCGTCGTCGGCCGAAGGGTGTGCAACGGGGTCCGTATCGTGTGATTTAGGGGCCCCCGGGCTGGTAGACACCCGCGACATTCTACCGACCGTCCGATTGGCGGTTGGTCGTGCCTGAGCCGAGGGCCTCGGGGAGACGACCGGTGAACGCAGAGGTAAGCGCTGCAAGCGGCAGGTCAACCAGACCCTTCACGATGACACGGTCGCCGGTGGCGAGACCGATGCGCGATGCGTGGACCTCACCGTCTTCCGCACGGCGCAGGACCCCGGTCAGACACTCGGGGTCCACTGAGAGCACCACCCGGCTGGGACCCTCGCCGAACAGTGCCCGGTGGTCGCCGACACGTGCGACGTGCACTCCAACCCCGGACCGTGCCGCCATCTCAGCCAGGGCGACTCCGAGGCCTCCCGCCGAGAGGTCGTGGACCCCTTCTAGGAGGTCGTCGAACACCAGGCTTCTGACCAGGTCGGCGACCCTCATGTGCATGGCCGTGTCAACAGAGGGCATCTCGCCTCCGGGCGCTCCTTGCGAAGCACCCCAGAGCGATCCGCCCAGGCCGACCTCTTCGGGGCCCAACAGGACCAGGTGGTTCCCCTCGACGAGGCTGGCGCCGGGTGGCCGGGCATCGAGACGGTCGACCAGGCCGAGCAGGCCGATGACCGGGGTCGGGGCGATGTCGGTTCCGGCCGACTCGTTGTAGAGGCTCACATTGCCACCGATCACCGGCACCCCGAATGCCTCGCACGCCTCGCTCATGCCGTCGACGGCCTCGGACAGTTGCCACATGACTTCTGGGTGTTCGGGGTTTCCGAAGTTGAGGCAGTTCACTACGGCCAGCGGGCGGGCACCCACACACGCCAGGTTCATCACCGCCTCAGAGACCACCAGGCCCGTTCCCTGTCGGGGGTCGACAGCGCACCATCGGTGGTTGCCATCGGTCGTGAGGGCTAGGCCCCTACCGGTGTCGAAGCCGGTGGTGGGATGCTTGAGCCGCAGAACCGTTGCGTCGTCGCCCGGGCCGACGACCGTGTTCAGGAACAACTGGTGGTCGTACTGGCTGTAGACCCATGAGGGGTCGGCGAGCAGGTCCAGCAGGTCGACACCGGAATCTGTCGGGGAATCCAGGTCGTCGGCAGACGGTCCGAGTGGGTGTCGGGGAGCTTCACGTGGGCGGTCATAGAGGGGTGCCTCGTCATCGAGTGAGGCTGCCGGGATATCAGCCAGGACCTCGCCATCGAAACCATCCATGATCCGGAGGAAGCCGCCCTCGGTTACTCGGCCGATTACAGCAGCGCGCACCTCCCATCTGTCGCAGATGGCCAGCACGCGTTCAAGGCCGTCGGGCTCGACGATTGCGAGCATCCGCTCCTGTGACTCACTGGTCATGACCTCGTGGGGTTCCATACCCGGCTCACGCCGGGGAACCGCCGACACGTCGACGTCCATGCCGACACCGCCGCGCGATGCGGTCTCGCTGGTGGCGCACGTGAGACCGGCACCACCCAGGTCCTGGATGCCGACAACCAGGCCCTCGTCCAGCAGTTGGAGGCATGCCTCGATCAGGCGCTTCTCCTCGAACGGATCGCCAACTTGAACGCTCGGCCTCTTGTCGCTGTCGTCTGCCTCGGAGAAGCCGGCCGAGGCCAGCACGCTCACACCTCCGATGCCGTCACGACCGGTGCTGGAGCCCAGCAGGACGGCCAGGTTCCCGACTCCTGACGCCTGACCCAGTACCAACCTCTCCGTCGGTAGCACGCCCAGACACAACACGTTGACCAACGGGTTGCCCGTGTAGGTCTCGTCGAATACGACCTCGCCGCCGACGGTGGGTACCCCGACGGCGTTGCCATAACCCGACACGCCGGAAACCACCCCTTCGGCAATCCAGCGACTTCGTGGGTCGTCCAGCGGTCCGAACCGGAGCGGGTCCATCAGGGCTATGGGCCTGGCCCCCATGGTGAAGATGTCCCTGAGTATTCCGCCCACCCCAGTCGCTGCTCCCTGATAGGGCTCAATGGCAGAAGGATGGTTATGCGATTCGATCCGGATTGCTGCAGCGATTCCGTCACCCACATCCACAACCCCGGCGTTCTCACCGGGCCCGACGAGAACCCAGGGCGCCTCGGTCGGAAGGCGCCTTAGATGGATTCGACTGCTCTTGTAGGAACAGTGCTCGGACCACATCACCGAGTACATGGCGAGTTCGAGCGGGTTCGCCGCACGATCCAATATCTCGTCAATCCGTCCAGCTTCGTCGTCGGTGAGACCGAGGGCTCGGTGGAGGGGTTGGCTCACGGACCCGAACCGTAGCGGTAGAAGACCTACCCGTGGCGCCTCGTTGAATCGGTGCTGGAGGGACCAGAATCTATTCCCTAATCAGTTGGTTATATACTCCAGACATTCCACTAATTACTGTTGAGGTGAACAAATGCCAAGAAATAAATTGTCAGAGAAGGAGAAGGCTGAGAACAAGTCGGTTCGCGACTATCTGGATGCCCTTGATGCTAATAGGCCTACGCGTGGACGCAAGAGGACAGTCAAGAGCATCGGCGACAGGGTCACTGCAATAGAGGCATCACTTTCAGATGCGTCAGCCACCAAGAGGCTCACCCTGGTACAGGAACGCCTGGACCTCCAAGCTGAGATTGAGGCCCTCGCCGCGGCAGGCTCTGTCGACATGACGAGCCTGGAGGCATCGTTCGTCAACGCGGCCGCTGCCTACGGTGGCCGTAGGGGCATCTCCTACGCGGCCTGGCGTGAGGTAGGAGTCTCGGCAGCGACCCTTAAGGCAGCCGGAATCAGACGTAGTACCTGACCTGCTGTTCTGCCCTCGTGAACTGTGGTGGAACGCCCGTTGGAAGGTGGGTGGTCAGGCAACCAGGTCGAGTAGGGAACCCAGCAAGACCGAACCGTCCGAGCTGCCCAACAGGTCGTTGCAGGCCCGCTCCGGATGCGGCATCAGACCGACCACGTTGCGACCCTCGTTGCAGACCCCTGCGATGTCGTCGACCGATCCGTTCGGATTGTCAACGTACCTGAGCACCACCCGGTCTTCGCCCTTCAACCTCGCAAGGGTCTCCTCATCACAGGTATAGTTACCTTCGAAGTGGTTGATTGGAATAGACAACTTGTCACCGGTTGATGCGCGGGAAGTAAGCGAAGAGTCGCTTGTTTCAACTCTGACCATCGATGGTTGACAGAGAAACTTCAGGCCTCTGTTCTTCTGTAGTGCCCCGGGTAACAGGCCTGCCTCGGTAAGGACCTGGAAGCCGTTGCAGATACCGACCACGGGACCACCGTCGGCGGCGAAACGTGACACGGCGGTCATCACCGGCGAGAACCTGGCTATGGCACCGGGCCGGAGGTAGTCACCGTGTGCGAACCCTCCGGGAACAATCACCGCGTCGACGCCACCGAGGTCCTCGTCACCGTGCCAGAGTAGGCGTCCCTCGCCCCCCAGATGGCTGACGGACTCGACGCAGTCCATTTCGCAGTTGCTGCCCGGGAACACGACAACGCCCACTACGCCGCTCACAGGTCGTCGCCTCCGGGTGAAACCGTTACGACGGCGTCTTCGATGACCGGGTTGGTGAGGAACGAGGCACAGAGGTCCTCGGAGTGGGTGACAGCCTGTTCCTCGTCGGCCGCCTCGATCGTGAAGCGGATGGTCTTTCCGACATGCACCCCGCTGACACCTTCGAAACCAAGGGCGGGCAACGCCCTTTCGATCGTGGTTCCGGCAGGGTCGGCGATACCGGACCTCAGCCTCACGTCCACCAGAACGGTGAACTTCATGTTGCCCTCTCGGGAAGAGTTGGATCCATCAGGTTGTCGCCCCACTCCCGGCTACTCCGGGCCAGTTGCCAAAGGACAGACCGGTGATGCGTTCGTAGGCCTCCACGTAGCGTGACGAGGTGGCGGTGACCACGTCGTCGGGAAGTGGAGGAGGTGGCGGTCGCTTGCCCCAGTCAAGGCCGTCGAGGTAGTCGCGGACCGGTTGTTTGTCGAACGAAGGCGGGGTGGCACCCGGGGCCCAGGTGTCAGCAGGCCAAAAACGTGAGGAATCCGGGGTGAGGACCTCATCGGCCAGCACCAGCTCACCGTCGATCAAGCCCATCTCGAACTTGGTGTCGGCGATGATGATCCCGCGCTCGGCCGCCCAGCGAGCGCCCCGCAGATAGCACTCGAGGGCCACCTCACGTGACCGTTCCGCCAGATCACGGCCAATCAGGTCCACCGCCTGTTCGAACGAGATGTTGATGTCGTGTCCCTCATCGGCCTTCGTGGAAGGTGTGAACACGGGCTCTGCAAGTTGCGACGCCTCGAGCAGGTCCATGGGGAGCGTGATGCCGTGCATCGTCCCCGAGGCGGTGTACTCCTTCCAGGCCGAGCCGGTGATGTACCCGCGCACTATGCACTCGATAGGGAGCATCTCGGCCCTCCGGCAGAGCATGGTGCGGCCGACCCAGTCGGAGGGCAACCCGGCGCTGTGCCCGAGCAGGTGCGAGTCGACGTCTTCTGGAGTAGTGGCTACCAGGTGTCCGGGGACAACGTCTGACAGCAGGTCGAACCAGAACGCGGACATAGCGGTGAGGACACGACCCTTGTCGGGGATCGGCTCGGCCATGACCACGTCGAATGCCGAGATCCGGTCGGAGGTGACCATCAACAACAGGTCTTCGTTGACCTCGTAGATGTCGCGGACCTTGCCGGAGTGAACGGGGGGTAGGTCCATGGCGTTGGTCACGGCGACTCCGGAACGGGTCAGAGGATTGGTTCGGGATCGTATGTGGCCGCAACCGGGCGTGCAGCGACCACATCGGCGATCTTCTGGATCACCGCTCCCACCTGGTTCTCGGCGTTGCCCACAAACGTGGATGGATCAGCCAGCAGGTCGTCGAGAGCGGGCCGGTCCAGGGGCAGGCGGGGATCGTTGGCCAGTCGCCCGAGCAGGTCGGCCTCTGTGACGCCCTCTTCGCGTCGGGCAAGTGCAACGGCAACGGCATGTTCGCCGATGACCTCGTGTGCGGCCTCGCGCCCCATGCCTGCCTGAACCGCTGCCACGAGCACCCTCGTGGTCGCCAGGAAGGGTAGGTACCGGGCAATCTCGGATTCGACCACCTTCGGGTAGACACCGAACTCGTCAAGCACCGTGAGGAAAGTCTGGAACAGGCCGTCGACGGCGAGAAATGAGTCGGGTAGCGCCACCCGGCGGACCACAGAACAGCTCACGTCACCTTCGTTCCACTGGTCACCGACGAGGCCTGCGACCATTGCCAGGTGGCCCCGCAGCACCAGGGCCAACCCGTTGACCCGTTCGCATGACCTGGCGTTCATCTTGTGGGGCATTGCCGATGAACCGACCTGGCCCGGCTGGAACCCCTCGGTGGCGAGTTCCTGGCCGGCCATCAGCCTGATCGTGCGAGCCAGGTTGGCGGGACCGCCAGACGCCTGGACGAGGGCGGAGACAACATCAAAGTCGAGCGACCGCGGGTAGACCTGGCCAACCGAGTCCAGCACCACCTCGAAGCCCAGATGTCCTGCGACATGGCGTTCCAGCTCATCGACCCTGGTTGTGTCACCGCCGAACAGGTCCATTTGGTCCTGCTGGGTACCGACCGGGCCCTTGAGGCCGCGCAGCGGGTAGGAAGCCAGCAGGTCCACAATACGGTGGTGGGCCACGAGGAGTTCCTCGGCTGTTGACGCGAACCGCTTACCGAGGGTCGTTGCCTGGGCTGCCACGTTGTGGCTGCGGCCCACCATGACCAAGTTGGAATGTTCAGCGGCGAGGCGTCCGAGCCTGGCGAGGGCAGCCACCATTCGGTCCTGTACCAGATCGAGGCTTCGCCGGATCTGGAGTTGTTCGACGTTCTCGGTGAGGTCGCGAGAGGTCATACCCTTGTGGATGTGCTCGTGGCCAGCCAGGACGCAGAACTCCTCGATGCGAGCCTTCACGTCGTGGCGGATGACCTTCTCGCGCTCTCGAATAGATGTCAGGTCCACCCGGTCGGTCACTGCCCTGTAGTCGTCAACCACCCCGTCGGGGATGTCGATCCCCAGGTTCTGCTGGGCCTCCAACAGGGCAATCCAGAACTCCCTCTCCATGACGACCCGACCCTCGGCCGACCACATGTCGACCATCTGTGGGCTGGCGTAGCGGGAGGCGAGGACGTTCTGCATGGGGTTTGAGCCCTACGGGAGCCGGGTTCGGCTACCGGGGTGTCATCTCTCGGCGGTGGGCTTCGAGGGCAGTGACCAGGTCCGGGTTGTCGATGGCGAGCATCTGGACTGCCAACAGCGCGGCGTTCATGGCGCCGTCGACTGCGACCGTGGCAACCGGTATTCCTCTGGGCATCTGGACCGTGGCCAACAGGGAGTCCCATCCGTTGATGGCACCTCCAGAGAGGGGCACGCCTATCACAGGAAGGGTGGTCTGGGCCGCAACCGCTCCCGCCAGGTGGGCTGCCATGCCGGCACCGCAGATGATGGCTGCAAAGCCTTCGTCCCGGGCGGTTGAGGCGAACTCAGCGACTGCCGCCGGACTGCGGTGTGCCGACATGATCCTCACGTCGGCCTCGATGCCGTAGCGCTCCAGCGTCTGCGCCGCGGGTGCCATCTTGTCGTGGTCGTTGGGTGATCCCATAAGGATCGCCACCCTGGTTGTCATGTCGTCCTCCTCGTCTGTTGCTGTCTAGCCGGTGATGACGGCACCGAGCGCGACACCGGCTATATCGGTCCGATACTGCATGCCCGGCCATGAGATTTCGGCTACCGCCCTGTAGGCACTATCTCGTGCTTCAGGAACCGTGGGGCCCGTTGCGGTGACAGTCAGAACCCGGCCGCCGGCAGTGACGAGGCGACCCTGAGCCTCGCTCACTCCGGCGCAGAACACGGTTACACCATCGACCGCCGAAGCGGCGGAAATGCCCTCGACCGGGTCACCGGTGTGCGGTGACCCGGGATAATTCGGGGAAGCGCAGACCACACCGACAGCGGCGCCATCGTCGAAGGTGGGGGCTTCGCTGATTGTCCCTGCGGCGGCCGATGCCAACAGGTCGGCAAGGTCACTCGTGAACCTGGGTACTACCACCTGTGTCTCAGGGTCGCCGAAGCGAACGTTGTACTCGAGCACCCTGGGTCCGTCGGGTGTGAACATGAGGCCGCAGTAGAGAACGCCCCTGTAGTCGATACCACGGGAACGTAGGACCGCCAGGGTCGGTAGTACGGCATCTTCCATGAGCGAGTCGACCACGTCGGCGGTGGCGACGGGTACCGGTGAGAACGCCCCCATCCCTCCGGTGTTGGGGCCCAGGTCTCCGTCACCCAGGCGCTTGAAGTCCTGAGCTGGTGCGAGTGGCACCGCCGTTGTGCCATCGCATACCGCCAGCACGGATAGTTCCGGGCCGCTAAGGCCCTCTTCGATCACGACCCGCCGACCGGCGTCGCCAAATGCTGCACCTGAGAGGTACCTCCCCACGGCTTCGACCGCCTGGGAGCGGTCGTCGGTTACGAGCACCCCCTTACCGGCTGCCAGGCCATCGGTCTTAATGACGAACAGGTCTTCCATCTGGTCCAGGTAGGCCAGTGCCGACGCCCTGTCGGTGAATACACCGTGGCCGGCGGAGGGCACACCTGCCTCGGCAAGCAGTTCCTTCATCCAGGCCTTTGAGCCCTCGAGGCGTGCACCGTCTGCACCGGGCCCGAACACCAGGTCACCTTGTTGGCGTAACCGGTCGGCAAGGCCGTCGACAAGGGGCTGTTCGGGTCCGATGACGAAGAGGTCCGCATCGAGCTCCTCGGGAGGGGTGGCAACCGAGCCGGGTATTCCGGGGTTGCCGGGTGTGACGACCACCTCGGCGCTTCGGGAGAGGACATGTGCGAGGGCGTGCTCGCGACCCCCCGAGCCGACGACGCAGACGCGCATCAGGCCGGCACCAGGTCCTCAGGCATTGAAGTTGAGCACCTGGCGACGGCCGGGGCCTACTCCGACCATGCCCACCGGCACACCGGCCTGGTCCTCGACGAACTGCAGGTAGGCCTCGGCCTCGGCTGGTAGTTGTGACCGCTCGGTTACCTCTGAGAGGTCGGCCTGCCAGCCGGGTAGCTCCTCGTAGACAGGTATGGACCTGTGCAGCACCGACTGGTGGTAGGGCAGCTGGTCATGGCGCTCGCCTTCGGCTTCATAGGCGACGCAGACCTTGACGGTCTCAAGACCGTCGAGGATGTCGAGTTTGGTGATGGCCAACTCTGAGAGGGAGTTGACTCTGGCGGCGTAGCGCAGCATCACGGCATCGAGCCAGCCGGGGCGGCGGCGGCGCCCGGTGTTGGTTCCGTACTCCTGGCCCACCTCGACCAGGTGGTCACCCACCTCGTCGAACAACTCTGTCGGGAATGGGCCACTGCCGACCCTCGTGACATATGCCTTGGCTATTCCGATCACCCGGGTTATGTCTCTGGGGCCGATGCCGGCGCCGGTGCATGCTCCTCCGGCTACGGGGTTCGAGGAGGTGACAAACGGGTAGGTCCCGTGGTCCAGGTCGAGGAAGGTTGCCTGGGCACCCTCCATGAGGATGTTGTGGCCGGCGTCCAGTTCGTCGTGGACGAGTGCGACAGTGTCGGTGATGTGCGGGGTGAGGCGCGGTGCACAGACGTCGAGGTATTCGGCGGCGATCTCGTCGGCGTCGACAGGCAGGCGGTTGAACACCCTCGTCAGAACCTTGTTGGTGTGTTCGAGGACAGCGCCCAGCTTCTTGCGGAAGATCCTTGGGTCGAGCAGGTCCTGGGCCCGCAGGCCGACCCGCATTGACCGGTCGGCGTAGGCGGGTCCGATGCCCCTCTTCGTGGTGCCCAGCTTGTTCTTGCCGAGGTGACGCTCGTAGAGGGCATCGAGTTCCTGGTGGTAGGGGAGGATGAGGTGTGCGTTGCCGCTCAGTCTGAGGCGTTCGGTCGACACACCTCGGCTCTCGAGCATGTCCATTTCGGAGATGAGCACCCTCGGGTCCACGACGACCCCGTTGCCGATAACGGGTATCACGTGTTCGTAGAGGACGCCACTCGGGACGAGCTGAAGGGCGAAGGACTCTCCGGCGACCACAAGAGTGTGGCCGGCGTTGTGGCCACCTTGGTAACGGACGACCATGGTCATGTCACCGGCCAGAAGGTCGGTGAACTTGCCCTTGCCCTCGTCACCCCACTGCGTCCCGACTACAACGGTCGCGGGCACGGCAACCCTCCTGATTCCTGATCGGGTCCCTTACGGGGCGATCCTACCGCCCTCGTGGCCTGGTGCTCAACGGTTTCCGGTGCAGGTCGGTGGGCCTTTGAGAGCATGGTTGCGGGGCAGCCCCAAAGCTCTGATCTTGAGTCATAAGCACTCAAGATCAGAGCTTTCCACAGCCTCTGTGGACAAACTCGGTTTTCCCTATGCAGAAAGGGCTCACGCTGTGGAACGAAACCCGGTTGTAACACACAAGACAGGCTCTGCAGCCCCATCCAAGAAAATACAAGAATCGCAGGTCAGCGTCTCTTAGGGCCCCCGTAGACGGTGACACTCTGGCGAACCGGAACCAGATCGCGACGGTACTGCCGGTGCACCTCGGCCACAGCCTCAGAGCCCGCCTCACGGGTCTCGGCTAGGTCCTGTTCGAGACTGGCCACCCTGGCCTCAAGTTCCAGTACACGCTTCACACCCGCCAGGTTCATCCCCTCAGAGGTCAGGTCGGCTATCCGCTGGAGCAGTGCAATGTCGGCCTCGCTGTACCGGCGGTTGCCGCCGGTGGTCCTGGCCGGATCGACAAGGCCCCTTCGCTCGTAGATGCGCAGGGTCTGTGGATGCATCCCTGACAACTCGGCGGCCACCGAGATGACGTAGACGGCCTGATCGGATCGGATCGTCACCATCGCGTCGTGCCTCCGGAGCAGGACACCAGCACCAATCGGTTCATCATCTCAATGGTCATCCTGCCAGACCCTCGCGGGGGTTGTCATCACCAGCCTCTGACAGGGCCTCGATGGCGGCCTTTTCATCCTCGTTGGGCTCCTGTGGAACAACCACCTCCACCGTCACCAGCAGGTCACCCCTGCCACGACGGGTTCCGACACCACGGCCCTTGACCCGAAAGGTCTTTCCACTCCTGGTGCCGGATGGAAGGCGCAACGTGACCGGGCCGTCCTGAAGGGTGGGTACCTCCACCTCGGCACCAAACACGGCCTCGGGGAAGGTGATGGGAACCGTGAGGGTCAGGTTGCGACCCGCCCGCCCGAAGAGGGGATGCGGCTCGACCGCCACGACCACGTACAGGTCGCCGTCGGGTCCTCCGCTACCAGGGGCTCCCCGCCCCTTCAGGCGGATCTTCTGCTCGTCCTCGATGCCGGGCGGAATCCGGACCTTGACCTCGCGGGGCCTACGTTCGACCCCGGTACCCCGGCAGTTGCCACAGGGATCATCAACCTGACTGCCACTTCCTCCGCAGGAGCCACAGGGCCGGCTGAAGGAGAACGGGCCCTGGTTGTCGGCCGTTGCTCCGGTACCCCCACAAGCCCCGCACCGGTGGGGCCTGGTGCCGGGACGGGCTCCGCTGCCACCACACATCGAACAGGCGGTATCGCTGGTCAGGTTGACCGAGGTGGTCACGCCGCTGACGGCGTCGAGGAATGACAAACCCAACCGCGTCTCCAGGTCGAATCCACGGGTGCCGCCGCGGTGACCGCGCCCGCCCTGGCCGAACAAGCCACCGAAGACATCGCCAAGGTCGAAGGGGACACCTCCGTGGCCTCCGAACCCGCCACCAGAGGCTCCGCCCATTCCTGCCATCGGCCCCATGGCCCTGACCTGGTCGTACTCCTCCCGCTTGGTCTCGTTGCCGAGTACGTCATAGGCGGCCGTTATCTCCTTGAAGCGCTGTTCGGCAGCGTCGTCACCGGGGTTGGCATCGGGATGGAGCTTGCGGGCCAGCTTCCGGTAGGCCTTGGTGATGTCCTGGGCCGAGGACCCCTTGTCGACGCCAAGCGTCCGGTAGTAGTCCTTGTCGAACCACTCCCTCTGGGCAGTCACATCTGATACCGGGCGACGAGGGCCTCAGCCCTGCACTCGCACCATCGCCGGCCGCATGACCCGGCCGGCCCACCCGTATCCGCGGCGCAGGACCTCGACGACTCGGAGATCCTCGTCTCCGCCGTCGGAATCGGCCTCGTGGATGACCGCCTCATGCCGGTTTGGATCGAATGCTTCACCTACCGGATCGATGATCTCAAAACCGAGTGGGATGAGGGCCATTGAGAGCGCTGCACGGATCGGCTCGACCTCGTCGGACCCCTGGTCGATAGCCATGTCGCAGGCATCGAATACGGGCAACAGCACCTGAACCAGATCGGACCTGGAACGCGATGCCACCTCTGAGTTGCGACGCTCGGTCTGCTTCTTGAAGTTAGCGAACTCGGCGCTGACACGTTGCAGGTCAGCCAGGAAGGCGTCTCGCTCTGCAATCGGGTCGGCGACCTCGCTGGAACCTGCGGCAGCCTCGTCGGCCTCCAGGATCTCGCCAATCAGTTCCTCGACGTCCTCGGCGGTGGGTCCACCGGAGGGCCCACCGTCACCGACGGTGGGAATCCCTCCTGCAGGCTCGTTCACTGCTCGTCAACGATCTCTGCATCGACCACGTCGTCGTCGCCTGCAGCACCAGGCTCGTTGGCCGTGGCATCCTGCTGTGCGGCCTCGTAGAGCCGCTGACCGAACTCCTGACTGGCTTCCATCAGGTCCTCGGTAGCGGTCTTGATGGCATCGGAGTCGTCGCCTTCGAGGGATGTCTCGAGCGCAGCAAGCTTTCCCTCGACGTTGGACTTCTCGTCGTCGGTCAGTTCATCTCCCTGGTCGGTGACCAACTTGCGGGTCTGGTAGAGCAGGTTGTCTGCGTTGTTGCGCACCTCGGCCTGCTCACGTCGCTTGTGGTCCTCGTCGGCGTGCATCTCGGCGTCGCGGACCATCTGGTCAATCACGTCCTTGTCAAGTGCCGACTGGCCCGTGATCGTCATTGACTGCTCGTTGTCGGTGGCACGGTCCTTGGCGGAAACGTGCACGATGCCGTTGGCATCGATATCGAAGGTGACCTCGATCTGTGGGATGCCGCGTGGTGCCGGTGGCAGGTCGACAAGCTGGAACTTGCCGAGCGTCTTGTTGAACTGCGACATCTCACGCTCACCCTGGAGCACGTGGATCTCGACAGACGGCTGGCCGTCCTCGGCGGTTGAGAACACCTCTGACCGCTGGATGGGGATGGTGGTATTGCGCTCGATCAACCTGGTCATGACGCCACCCTTGGTTTCGATGCCGAGCGACAGCGGGGTCACGTCGAGGAGCAGGACGTCCTTGACCTCACCCACAAGAACACCAGCCTGGACGACGGCGCCGATTGCGACGACCTCGTCGGGGTTGACGTTCTTGCTGGGCTCCCGCCCGGCGATCTCCTGGGCCAACTCCACGACGGCGGGCATCCGGGTGGATCCACCGACCAGGAGGACCTGGTCGACCTCGCCCTTGCTGAGGCTCGCGTCGGCGATGGCCTGTTCGAACGGCGCACGGCAGCGCTTGAGCAGGCCCGCTGTCAGTTCCTGGAACTTCGACCGGCTGAGGGAGTAGTCGAGGTGCAGGGGACCGGCATCGGTCGCCGTCATGAACGGCAGGTTGATCTGGGTCTGCTGCACCTGCGACAGTTCGATCTTGGCCTTCTCTGCGGCCTCCTTGAGCCGCTGTGCGGCCATCGGGTCCTTGCTCAGGTCGACACCGTGGTCGTTGTTGAATGAGGTGACCAGCCAGTCGATTACGGCCTGGTCCCAGTCATCGCCACCAAGGCTGGTGTCGCCGTGGGTGGACTTGACCTCGAAGACCCCGTCGCCGATCTCGAGCACCGACACGTCGAAGGTGCCGCCCCCGAGGTCGAAGACCAGGATTGTCTGGTCCTTATCGTCCTTGTCGAGACCGTAGGCAAGTGCAGCTGCAGTGGGCTCGTTGATAATTCGGAGAACCTCAAGGCCGGCGATCTGTCCCGCCTCCTTTGTCGCAGTGCGCTGGGCGTCGTCGAAGTAGGCCGGAACGGTGATTACGGCCTTGTCGACAGCGGTCCCGAGATACGCCTCGGCGTCCCTCTTCAGCTTCTGGAGGATGCGGGCCGAGATCTCCTGAGCCGTGTAGTCCTTGCCGTCAATGGTCTCGGACCAGCCTGATCCCATCTGTCGCTTCACCGACCGGATCGTGCGGCCCGGGTTGGTGATTGCCTGGCGCTTGGCCACCTCGCCGACGAGTACCTCGCTGTCCTTGGCGAACGCCACGATCGATGGGGTGGTGCGTGATCCCTCGGCGTTGGCGATCACAACGGGATCGCCACCTTCGAGCACGCTGACCACTGAGTTGGTGGTTCCGAGGTCTATGCCTACGGCCTTGCTCATGTTGTTTCTCCTGTCTGCTTCTGATTTTGAGTACGTGTCGGGTGTGGTCCGGGTCTCAGCCGGACCGGACCCCGGTTCCTCCGTTGTGGAGGGACCCGCCGGCACTACAGCGGGGGGAAACCGTGTGCCGACGGGTCAGGATACATGTTGTTACGAGTACTTGGACTATTTCTATATCTATACCACTATAGAGAGTTGAGTCACTATATATCAACTTCTGAAGGTGGGTTTTCTCGCATTATCTGGTGGACTGGTACATGCCCTCCCTGATCCTGCTGCGCCACGGCCAGAGCGTCTGGAATGCATCGAACCGGTTCACCGGTTGGTACGACTGCGACCTGACCAGCACCGGTGAACAGGAGGCTCGAACCGGGGCAGGGCTTCTCGGTGCCGCCGGGATCCTGCCCGACGTGGTCCACACCTCCCTCCAGAAGAGGGCCATCCGAACCGCAAACCTGGCCCTCGATGTCCTGGACCGGGCATGGATACCGGTAAGACGCGACTGGCGGCTGAACGAACGGCACTACGGGGACCTCACCGGCCTCAACAAGGCCGAAACCCGCGCGCGCTTCGGCGCCGAGCAACTACAGGCCTGGCGCCGCGGCTACTCCACCCCACCCCCACCCATCACGCCAGACAACGCCTTCAATCCCAACACTGACCCCCGGTACGCGGACCTCGCCGATCCACCCCTGACCGAGTGCCTCGCCGACGTGGTGAGCCGCCTCGTCCCCTACTGGGAATCGGCGATCGTCCCCGACCTCGAAGCCGGGAAGGTGGTGCTGGTAGCCGCCCACGGCAACAGCCTCCGGGCACTCTGCAAGCACCTCGACGCCATCAGCGACGACGACATCGTGGACCTGAACATCCCGACAGGCGACCCGCTCGTCTACGACCTCGACCCGGAGATGCGGCCCCTCGACGACATACCCGTCCTGGAACGTTCGCTGGACCCTGTCGCAGCCCGCAAAGCAGCCGAGGCCGTCGCTCGCCAGGCCAGCTGACCAGAGCAGATCCGAGCCTCAGGCGACCTGCACCGGTTCGGGCCCGTAGCCCGGAGAACCGTGCTCGGCCACATCGAGGCCCGCACGCTCCTCCTCTGGCGAAACCCGCAGGCCCACCGTCGACGCGATCACCTTGAACAGAATGGCTGAGGTCCCAAGCACCCAGGTTGCGATCAGGACAACACCGATGGCTTGAACCAGCAACTGGTCAAAGCCACCGCCGTAGAACAGGCCGGCGTTGTCACGACCCAGGAAAGCATCGTCGTAGCGTGCGAACAGGCCCACCGCCAGGGTTCCCCACACGCCGCACACGCCGTGCACCGAGACGGCGCCTACCGGATCATCGACACCCTTCCTCTCGATGAACAGGATCGAGTAGACCACGACGACCCCACCGATCGCACCGGTAACGACAGCCCCAAGAAAGTTCATGGTCCCCGTCCCGGCGGTAATGCTCACCAGGCCGGCAAGCGCCCCATTGCCCGCCATACCAACGTCCATTGCACCCGTCTTCCTCCAGATGACCGCACCCGCAGCCAGGACCCCGGCCGATGCCGCCAGGAGCGTCGTCATGATGGCGTGGGCGACCCAGGCGTCAAACGCCAGCTCAGAACCGGCGTTGAACCCGAACCAGCCGAACCACAGGATGAACACGCCGATAACCGCATAGCCGACGTTGTGGCCGGGAATCGCCCGGGGAGTGCCGTCGGGGGCGTACTTGCCGAGACGGGGCCCGAGGAAGATGGCTCCCATCAGAGCAGCCCAGCCACCAGCGCTGTGCACGATGCTCGAGCCGGCGAAGTCGCTGAAGCGGGCAGCACCGATGTTCAGGTCCGATAGCAGGCCGTCTCCATGCCAGAAGGAGTGCACGACCACCGGGTAGATGAAACCTGTCATCACCGCGCTAAAGATGAGGTACGCGGAGAACTTCGTGCGCTCAGCCATCGCACCCGACGCGATCGTCACGGCCGTGGCCGCGAAGACGACCTGGAAGAAGAAGAACGACGGTGTCGCCAGGACATCGCCGCTGTCAAATGACTCGGTCATCCCCGACAGGAAGAACGCATCGGTCCCGATGAGGCTCCCGCCGTCGGACCCGAACGCAAAGCCAAAGCCGACAGCCCAGAACGCAAGGGCACCGATCGCCATGTCAGCCAGGTTCTTGGCCATGATGTTCCCGACGTTCTTCGCCCTGGTGAGACCCGCCTCGACAAGGGCGAAACCGGCCTGCATCAGGAACACCAGGCAGCCGGCCACGATCAGCCAGAGGCTCGCCAGCAGGGCAGTGTTGTACTCGGCCGGCGATAGCTCCTGTGCTGCAGCCGGTGCAGCAGTGACGAGGACGGCTCCAACCACACCGGCCAGCCCAAGGGCCACCTTCCGAGACCGGCTCCGTGACGAACGGGATGTCCACGCCCCCGAAAGCGCCCTCCTCAGGGAACCTGATGAAAACAACGGATCTGACACGGCGGGGCCTTTCGATGGTTCCTGACTCGAACACCACCGACGATAGGTGCGGACTATTTCGAATCTGTTTCGTGACAATGAACCGACGGTCAACAGGAGCCTCAAGCCTTTGCGATGTCAGCCGAGGGTGGCGCGAAACCCCCACACCCCTACAACGAAGGGGTTCTCGGGGATGCTCCGGTGGCCCTAGGAACGCGCTAGATCCGGTCGATCGACATGAGCTAGGCCGACCTCGCGATCAACTCGCCACCAAGGAGCACACCGACTTCCTGGCCTACTAGCACCGGGTCTATCAGCTCCTCCACAGTTCCGACGGTTGCTACACGCGCCCCGACACGGCCATATCCCCACCACGACCCACTCCCAAAGGGCCAAACCAGCCTCACCGGTAACCTTCACAGCGAGGATGACTGTTATCGGCAGTAACGCGCCACATAACGCGCCTCTCTCATGTCAGCCCTACGGGTAGTGTCTCGCCGACATGAGTGACAGGCGCATTCAACCCAACCATCTCGTAATCAGCCTCGGGATCGTGGTGGCCCTCTTCATGGTCGCCTCCGGGGTCGCCTCCCTCGTCAACGGATTCCACGATGACTCGGCGATCACCCGTGAGGTGTTCGGGAACATTCCCGGTCCACTGAAGCTGGCCTTCTACTCGACCATCCCGCTACTCATCATCTGGGGAGCGGTCCTGTTCTCCTACAGGGTCCAGAACTGGCAGCGTGGCGCCCCCGACAACCGGGCAACCACCCGGGAGAACGCAAAGCGCCGTTTCGGCGACTTCAGGTCGGGTGTCTACATGAAGACCCTCCTGCGGGAACCAGCTGCCGGGGTGATGCACTCCCTCATCTACTTCCCGTTCCTGATCCTTCTGGCCGTGACCACCGTGCTCGAGGTCAACCACCAGGCCCCACCGGCCCTCAAGTTCCTCCACGGTGACGTCTACAGGGCCTACACGCTGGTCGGGGACATCGCTGGGGTGCTCTTCCTGACAGGGATCGTCTGGGCAATCCTCCGACGATACGGACCCAGCCGCTACCGCCCCTACCGCATCCGGATCAAGACCAGGCCCGAACACGCGGCCGCACTGTTCGTGTTCCTTACGATCGGAGTAACCGGCTTCGGGGCAGAGGCCTTCAGGATTGCCGCTCAGGCCGGCACCGACGGCCACGCCGTCGAGGCCGAGACCTGGTCGATAATCGGCTACCCGCTGGCGCAGGCGATTACGGACAGCGGCCTCGCCGCGCGTGCTTCGGGCTGGCACCAGGCCTGGTGGATAGCCCACGTTGTGTCCTTCATGGCGTTCCTGGCACTCCTGCCGATCACCATGCTGCGCCACATGTTCACCTCTCCGCTGAACATGTACCTCCGGGACCGTGACCGTCCCAAGGGCGCGATGCGGCCAATCCCCAACCTCATGGAAACCGAGTTGGAGAGCTTCGGGGTGTCCACCATCGAGGAATTCACCTGGAAGCAACTCCTCGACACCGACTCCTGCACCATGTGTGGTCGCTGCACGAGCGTGTGCCCCGCCCACGCAACCGGAAAGCCGCTCGACCCACGCGAGATCGTGCTCAAGACCGGTGAGGTGATGGCGGCGACCGGCTCAACCGTCGTATCACCGCCGATCGGTGTCGACCCGGAGATAACCGTATCAACCAACTTAGTGTTCGAACGGGTCACCGGAGAGGAGCTCTGGGCCTGCACAAGCTGTCGTGCCTGCGACGAGATCTGCCCGGTCAACATCGAGATCCTCGACAAGATCCTCGACATGCGGCGCTACCTGTCGCTGATGGAATCCGACTTCCCGAGCGAGTTGGGTGCCGCCTACCGGTCGATGGAGAACTCCGGCAACCCGTGGGGCCTCTCCCAGAGCGAAAGGGTCGACTGGGTCGGGGACCTCGACGGTGTCGATGTAATTGACGGTGGTGACCCGATCGAGGCCGAGTACCTCTACTGGGTCGGATGTGCAGGCTCCTTCGACGACAAGAACAAGAAGGTCTCACGGGCTATGGCCCAACTGCTACGGCGGGCAGACGTCTCATTCACCATCCTCGGCCCATCGGAGATGTGTACCGGCGACCCCGCCAGGCGAACCGGCAACGAGTACATCTTCCAGATGATGGCCATGCAGAACGTGGAGATGCTCAACGAAATGGGTGTCCGAAAGATCATCACGCAGTGCCCGCACTGCTTCAACACGCTGGCCAACGAGTACCCGGAACTGGGTGGCCACTATGAGGTCGTCCACCACAGCCAGCTTCTGGAATGGCTCATCGACGAGGGCCGCCTCGACGTGACCGGTGCCCGCCTTGACGAACGGATCGTCTACCACGACTCCTGCTACCTGGGCCGCCACAACGACGTCTACCAGGCGCCCCGCCGGGTCATCGGCAACCTCGGAGGTGTCGAGGTCGTCGAGGCTGAGCGCCAAGGCACCAAGGGCATGTGCTGTGGTGCGGGCGGTGGCCGAATGTGGATGGAGGAGCAGACCGGCAAGAACATCAACGTCGAACGCTCCCAGGAACTCCTGGCAACCGGAGCCACCCGGATCGCAACTGCCTGCCCGTTCTGCTTCGTGATGATCGACGACGGGGTCAAGGGCGAAGGAGTCGAGGAGTCAGAGGTGAAGGTCGGCGACATCGCCCTGCACGTTCTCGAGGCAATCGAAGCCGGAGAGCCGGAAGCCGACGAGCCGACACAAGCCGGGAACTCCTGAGCCTTCCCGCCCCTACACGAACACCAGCAGGGCGACAGCCAGCACGACTGTGACGGCCACGACCAGACTGATTCCCACCCGTCGGGCCTCTCCGTAGTGTGAGGCTGGCACAGACAACACGAAGCCGGCGGCAGTCGTTAGGAAATGCCGACCCGGCGCCAACCTCAGCTCACCGCCCATCAGGGCACTCAACAGCGAGACCTGGCCACCGCAGAGCCGCGCCGTCACCAGCCATGGCGCACTCACCATCGGCGCCTCCGGAACAACTCGGTTCCGGAACTCGATCCGTTCTGGACCAAGTGACAGGGTTACCGAGACACCCCTGTCCGCAGCAGCGAACACCACGTCGCCGCGAATCCTGCGAGCTACACGGGCACGCCCCGGGAACTCCGCCGGGTTCTCCCTCAACAGGTCAGCGAGCATCCTCGCCATCCCCGAGGCGTCACCACCGCCAACCAGTACAACGGGGAACACATCCACCAACCTCAGATCTCCTGCCACCACCGCTTAAGACCCAGGCCCTCTGCCATGACCTGCAGGGCGTTGTACCCCGGACCAGACGAAGGTCCCGTTCTCCGTGAGGGCTACCTCTCGAAGTTCTCCCAATAGCGACTGGGTCGCGGCCCTTCCTGGCCCCTGTACTTGGAACCCAGCTGGCTGGCTCCGTAGGGGTTGTCGGCAGCTGTCGTCATGTGCATGAAGGAGATCTGGCCGATCTTCATGCCCGGGTAGAGGGTGATCGGAAGGCTCGCCACGTTCGACAACTCCAGCGTGAGTTGGCCATCCCAGCCAGCATCCACATAGCCCGCCGTTGAGTGGATCAACAGCCCGAGGCGACCGAGGCTGGACTTGCCCTCGAGACGGGCAACCAGGTCGTCGGGAACGCCAACCCTCTCAGAGGTGGAACCCAGGACAAACTCACCCGGGTGCAGGATGAACGGGTCGTCCTCGGAACCCTCGACCATCTCAGTCAGGTCGGAGAGGTCCTGACGCACGTCGATGAGGCCCCTGGTGTGGTTGCGGAACACGAGGAACCGGTGGTCCAGGTGAAGGTCCACCGATGAGGGCTGGACACACGAGTCGTCATATGGCTCAATCACGATCCGGCCGTCGGCCACTGCTTCACGAATGGAACGGTCGGAGAGGATCATTAGCAGCCGATGCTACGCCGTGACAGGGGGGCGTCAGTGCCCTGGCTATTTGTGTCTTCGAACTCGGCAACGGCCTCCTCGGTGGCAGCCGCGTCGGGCCCCGCCCCCGGGGTGGCGAGGGGCCACTGGTGCCCGAACGGATCCAAGAGACATACGTACCTGTCGCCCCAGAACATGTCCTCAGGGCCGCGAATGAGCGTTGCCCCGACGTAGAAGGCAAGGGCGAAACAGGCACCATCAAGGACGATCTCGGGGATCACGTCGGTTCGGAGCGGTCTGTGTGCGTCGGCCATGGTGGTCCTCCCCCTGTCGCGACTGATCGCAGCCCTCCGGAAACCTGGGGCTTCCGGCACGCGTGGTCATCGCTACGGACAGGGCCATAGGGTGCGACGATGGCCGATCTGACGACCCTCGGACACGATGCCGCCCTCACCGACATCGTTGCGGCGATGGATGCCGACGGTGGGGTAATCGTCACAGACCTGTTGCCCGGGGCAGCGAGGTTCCAACTCATTGAGGACCTCGCAACAACGTTTGACCGGACGGTGCCCGGTTCGAAGAGCGGCATGGAGCACTGGGAGGGCTTCCACGGTGCCAACACCAGGCGTTTTTGCGGCCTTGCCGCCTGTAGCGACGCCTTCGTCGACCACGCCCTGTTGAACCCGACCCTCCTGGCGGTCGCTGACCACTACCTGTTGGAAAACGCCAACGACTACTGGCTGAACACCGGCCAGGTCATGGCGGTCGGACCGGGCGAGCCGGCCCAGTATCTGCACCGCGACGAGACCAACTGGCCCGAGGCGATCGCCGACGGTCGGGAGATTACGGTCAGTTGCATGTTCGCCCTCAGCGACTTCACCCGGGCCAACGGCGCAACAGTCGTCATCCCGGGAACCCAGGAGCTTCCGGCCCAGGTGATCCGTGGAGCCGACTACGACAACGAGGCAACGGCGTACGCATCCATGCCAGCCGGTAGCGGGATGATCTACAGCGGGCGGGTGGTCCACGGAGCCGGGCAGAACACGACCGATTCATGGCGCTACGGCATGCACGTCAGCTTCGTGGCGGGTTGGCTCCGTCCCGAGGAGGCAAGCCCGCTCGTGGTTAACCGGGAACGTGCCTCAGCCCTGCCGGAACGGGCACGTCAACTCCTGGGTTGGGGTTCGTACCACTCAGATGGCGGGGGCAGGACGTGGCTAGTCGACTTTGAGGACGCCTCCCGCCTCTTCGACTGACCCGCCTATCCGTCAGCACTGCTCCCCGGGTGGTTTCATGCCCAGCGGCGTGCCAGCCGCTCGGCTGCACCGCCCAGAAGACGCAACAGTGGCTCAGCCACGTCGTTCAGCACAGCCCAGATGGCGTCGAGGCTGAGCTCCTCAGCACCCAGTCCCGCTGCGGGATTTGACACCACGCCAACTGCCGCATACGGCAGATCCAGTTCGCGGGCAAGGGCCACCTCGGGGTAGCCGGTCATGCCGACAAGGTCACCACCAAATCCTGCGTACATCGAGATCTCGGCCGGGGTCTCGAACCTGGGCCCGTTGGCGCACACGTACGTGCCTCCATCTACAAGGTCTATTCCCTCTGACACCGCCACCTCGGAGAGAGCCTGACGAAGATCACCGTCATAGGGTTCGGTCATGTCGGTGTGACGTACCTCCTTGTCAAAGAAGGTGTCCTCCCGGCCGTGCGTGAGGTTGATGAACTGGTCAATCAGGACCAGCTCTCCGTTGCGGTATCCCAAATTGATTCCGCCACTTACCGCCGTGGCGAACACGGCCCGTGCCCCGGCTTCGTGAAGTGCCCACAGGTTCGCCCTGTAGGGGATGTTCTGTGGCGGCACACTGTGGTCGGCGCCGTGCCTGGGAAGGAATGCCACCGGGCAGCCCCTCCATGACCCCTGCACCAGGCTGACCGTGCCGTAGGGGGTTTCAACCTGGCAATCGACGGCGTCCTCAATGCCGGGGAGGTCATAGAAGCCGCTTCCTGTAATCAGGCCGAGCATGCTGAAACGGTATCAACCACCGGTCAGCCGTCGGCCCCCGAGAGCATCAGGTGACCCACGCGGTCGCGGTCGATTCCCTCAGCAGGCTCACACGACACAATTAGCCCGCCGTAGATGACAGCAACCCGGTCGGAAACTCCCAACACCTCGTCGAGTTCGGCTGAGACGAGGAGGATGGCCATACCGGCATCGCGGTACTCGATGAGCCGACGGTGGATGAACTCGATGTTTCCAATATCGATTCCACGCGTCGGCTGCGCCGCAACCATCACCTTTGACTCATGGGAGAACTCGCGTGCGGCCACGACCTTCTGCTTGTTGCCTCCAGACAAGGTGGCAACCATTGCTGCGATGTTCGGTGGGCGCACATCGAACTCCTCGACCAACCTTGCCGCCTCGTCGTCAACGGCTCCGGGGCGCCTGATGCCGTGGCTTGAGTAGGGATGGTGGTGGTAGCGGTTCAAAACCATGTTGTCGGCCACGGTGTGTGCACCGATCAGGCCGAACTTTTCCCTGTCCTCGGGGATGTGTGCCACGCCCATGGTGCTGATCTGACGTGGGGACCTGCCCGCAATCTCCTCACCGTCGAGGATGATCGAGCCGGAAACGACACCGCGCAGACCCGTAATGGCCTCGACCAGCTCGCGTTGACCGTTACCCTCGACCCCGGCAACCCCGACAACCTCTCCTGCACGGACATCGAGGTTGATTCCGTTCAGCGCCCGGGTCCGCCGATCATCGTTGACGACCAGATCCACAACGGTGAGCACCTGATCACCCGGGGAGGCGGGGGTTCGCTTCAGCCGTAGTTCGACGGCACGACCAACCATCATCGACGCCAGATCGGACTCGTCCGTGTCAGCCGGGGTCGTGTGGCCCACAACCCGTCCACGACGCATCACGGTGATCTCGTCGGCGACGGCAATCACCTCACGGAGCTTGTGCGTTATGAACACCACGGCAACCCCGGTGTCGGCGAGGCCTCGCAGAACCTCGAGCAAGTGGCTGGTCTCCTGAGGTGTGAGCACAGCGGTCGGCTCATCCAGGATCAAGATGTCGACCTCGCGGTAGAGGGCACGCAGGATCTCGACCCTCTGCTGAATGCCGATCGGGAGGTCCTCGACGAGGGCCTGCGGATCGATTTCGAGCCCGAAGCGCTCCGAGAGCCTCCTGACCACGGCAGCGGCCTCGTCAAGGTCGACCACACCGTGTCTAGTCGGCTCGTCTCCCAGGACCACGTTTTCGGCAACGGAGAGGACCGGAACCAGTTGGAAGTGCTGGTGGACCATCCCGATCTGATTGGCAATGGCATCTCGAGGGCCGGTGAGGTTCATTACCTCCCCGTTGCGCCGAACCTCCCCCGTGTCAGCCTGGTAGAGGCCGAAGATGATGTTGACAAGGGTGCTCTTGCCAGCACCGTTCTCACCGAGGAGGGCGTGGACGCGACCACGTTCAATGCGGAAGTTGACGTCCTCGTTTGCCACCACGTCGCCGAAGTGTTTCGTTACGCCTTGCACCTCCAGGGCCGGGGATGCGGCCACGCCCACCTGGTCACTCACGGCTGTAGGGCTGCCCAACGGCAGCAGGTGGTCGGGCACGACCGACGAATCCGGCCAGGACGACGATGCAAACGACGTACGGGATCATCCCGATGAACTGCGGGTCGTCGGCCAGCCAACCGCGGAACTGGAGTTGTGTCTGGACGGCGCTGGCATAGCCGAACAGGAGTGCAGCCCCCCAGATCCCTATCGGGTTCCAGCGCCCGAAGATCATCACCGCCAGGGCCACGAAGCCCCTTCCGTTGGTCATCATACGCTCGAAGGATCCGACCGCTTCGAGGCTGAGGTAGGCGCCACCCAGACCAGCAAGGCATCCACCCGCTATGAGGTTGGTGTACCGAACCCGTGCTACCGAGATGCCGACCGTCTCGGCGGCGCTGGGAACCTCGCCTACGGATCTGGTCCAGAGCCCCCACCTGGTTCGGAACAACACGAACCAGACCACCCAGATGAGGATGAGGGAGAGGTAGGTGAGGGGGCGGTTGATGAAGAACACCCTGCCGACGACCGGCAGGTCCGCTAGCGGGCCGAACGACACCTGAGGGGTCTTGCCTGACGGCAGGGTGAGGCCCTGCTGGAAGAAATAGCTGCTGATTCCGAAGGCTGCGATATTGAGGACGGCTCCGGCGATTATCTGGTCGCCTTGCAGGGTCACCGACAGTCCCGCCAGACCGGCCCCCATCAGAGCACCGGTGAGCATGCCGGCGAGGATTCCGGCGAGAAGGCTCCCGGTTGAGGAGGCGACCATGAACCCCACGAATGCCGACAGCAGCATCTGGCCCTCAATACCGATGTTCACCACCCCTGAGCGCTCACAGAGGACCCCGCACAGCGCACCAAAAACCAGTGGCGTGGACTGACGGAGTGCGCTGGCCAGAACCGCCGTTGTCTGGTCCTGCTGGAACTCAGCGGTGAACAGGGTGATCACCACGAACACCACGACCGTCAGGATCACCCAGCGGGAACGAATGAGCAGGGCGTTCATGATGAACCCCAGCCGGAGGTGACAGAAACCTCTGCGATCTCCTGGTGGGAGAAGAACCACCGGACCACAATCGGTGTTGCCACGAACAGCAGCATCAGTGCCTCGATGATGTCGGTGATCTCTGGTGCCACATCGGCGTTGAACTGCATCATCGAGCCTCCGGCCTCCATGGCCCCGATTAGCAGGGCCGCCGGTATGACGCCGAGGGGGTGGTTCCGGGCCAACAGGGCAATGGTTATGCCGTTGAAGCCCAGCCCGGCATTGAAGCCCGGTTCGTACCTACCGATCACCCCCTGGGTCTCAATGGCACCGCCGGCACCGGCGAGTAGCCCACTTATGGCCATTGTGGCAACGATTATCCGTTGCACCGATATTCCGGCGTACCTGGCAGCGTCTCCGTTCAGCCCGACAGAGCGGATCTCAAAGCCGAGGGTGGTCCTCTCCAGCAGGTACCAGCATCCGAAGCTAGCTGCGACAGCCACCAGAAAACCCGTCGGGAACGACCCCCACAGCGGAATGACGGCACTCTCCTCGACTGCCGGGGTACGCGACAGGATCCCTTCGTCCTTCCACGAATTGGATGCCAACCAGTCCGTCAGGTTGAGGGCCACGAAGTTGAGCATGATCGTAGTAATCACCTCGTGGGCTCCACTGGTTGCCTTGAGGAGCCCGGCGATCGAACCCCAGGCTGCACCGGCTACGGCACCAACGAGGAGTGCAAGGGGTGCATGGATGATCCAGGGCAGCCCCTCAAAGCCGAAGCCCACGGCGGCAGCGAAGATGCCTCCGACCACGAGCTGCCCCTGGCCGCCGATGTTGAAGAGCCCGGCCCGGAATGCGAATGCCACCGCCAGACCACCCATGATGAGCGGGGTGGCCTTCTCGAGGGTGCGTCCGATTGTCTTCTGGCTCGAGAGCGATCCGTCGATCAGTGCCCCGTATGCCTCAATGGGGTTGGCACCCGAGACTGCCAGGACTATTGCGCCTATGCCGAGGGCCAGGCCTACTGCAATGAGGGGAACCGCTGCGGGTTTCAGCCACCTCATGGCGCTGCGCGCCAGACGACGCAGGGGCCGGTTGTCACCGCTGCAGACTAGGTGGGGTTGCGTGTGGGACCTGTGACTCCTCGCTGGAGGACCGTGATCCGATCACCGCGAAACCGTGTCAAGTGTCTCGCCCTGATCGAGTCGGATGACCCGAGTGTCGGTGACCACCGCCGTGATCAGGTCGTACGGGGTGACATCGAATGCAGGGTTGATGGTCCGCGTGCCCGCAGGGGCCGTCGGCACGCCCCCAAAACTGACGACCTCGTCATCACCCCGGTTCTCAATCTGGATGTCACCACCGCAGGCGGTGGCCATGTCGATCGTGGACTCGGGGGCTACTACCACGAACGGGACTCCGGAGTGTCTGGCAGCCAGTGCCAGTGAGAAGGTGCCAATCTTGTTGGCCGTGTCACCGTTGGCGGCGATCCGGTCGGCACCGGCCAGGACTACGTCGACAAATCCCCTGGAAATGAGGTGAGGCCCCGCCGAGTCGACGATCAGGCGGAACGGGGCACCCATCTGCTGGAGTTCCCAGGCAGTCAGGCGCGCGCCCTGTAGGAGAGGTCGTGTCTCAAGTGCAATGGCCTCCTCGAGGCAACCCAGCTCGTGGAGCGTCTGGATGACAGCCAGAGCGGTCCCCCGCTCAACGCTTGCGAGGCCACCGGTGTTGCAGATGGTGAGGGCCCGGAGCGAGTTGGACCTACCGGTGATCTCGGCTACCAGGTCGGCGCCACGGTCGCCCATGTTCACGGACGCAATCAGCTCTTCATTCCTGACGGCAATGGCTTCGGCCAGGATGTCTTCGGGTCCACCGTCGGAGACGGACACCACCCTGTCAACCATCTTCGCCAGGTTCACAGCCGTTGGACGAGCCGACCGAATCGACTCAACGTCGGCCTGGAACTCTGGTGTCCGCACACCGTTCGTTCGAGCTGAGAGTGCCACCCCGAACGCACCGGCAACGCCGATTGCCGGTGCCCCACGAACCGACAACCGGCGGATGGCATCGACCAGGTCGGGCACCGTCGTGATTTGCAGCATCTCGACCGATGTCGGCAACTTCGTCTGGTCGACCATCAATATGGTGCCATCAACCCAGTCCAGGGTCCTTCCACCAAGCTCGCCCATGATCCAGTCTCCGGGTTGTCGTCGGGTTACTAGTATCGTCCCGCGGCTCCCTGAACAACCCTGAGGATGCCGACGACCACATGAACGCCGACCAGATCTCAGCCATTCTCGGACTCGAGCCCCTGCCTGAAGAGGGTGGAATGTGGGCACAGACCTGGCTCGACGAACACGGGTCGGCGATCTACTTCCTGATGCAACCAGACGATTTCTCAGCGATGCACCGGCTCAACCGGACCGAGTTATGGCACCACTACAGCGGTGCACCCGTTGAGTTCCTGCTCCTCGACCCGGACGGATCTGTCGGAACCCCGGTTCTGGGAAGTGACCTGACAGCCGGTGAACGCCCGTTCCTCGCTATTCCCACCGGTGTCTGGATGGGCGCATCCACAATGGGGGACTGGTCGCTCGTTGGAACCACGCTGGCTCCGCCGTACGACCCCGAGGGCTTCGAGTTGGGAACAGCTGAGCAGCTCATCGAAGGGTTCCCTGAAGCTGCAGCCCGCATCACCGACCTCACAAGGGACGACCAGCCGTGACCGTGCCTGCATCACCCCGGGACCTCCTGGACCTCTCCGGCCGCGTCTTGGTGGTAACCGGTGCCGGCGGAGGCATCGGCTCCGGAATCGTCAACCGGCTCGTTGCCACCGGAGCAAAGGTCGTCGCCCACACCCGGTCATCGTCGACGGACCACCTGTTCGACCTTGACGGAAACCCGGTGTCGAGTCTCCGTGCCGACCTGACGTCGCCTGACGGTCCCACCTATGTAGTCGACTCGACACTCGAGAAGTTCGGTCGTCTGGACGGGCTCGTCAACAATGCAGGAACCCAGTCGGTCGTGCCGTTCAACGAGATCACCGATGAGATCTGGTCCCAGACGATGGACATCAACCTCACGGCGGTTCACCGCCTGACACACCTGGCGTCAACCGCCATGCGCTCACGTGGATCCGGTGGATCGATTGTCCACATCGCCTCGATCGAGGCCCACCACCCGACAGAGGTGCACGGTCACTACGCCACCTCCAAGGCTGCACTGGTCATGCTGGCGAGAGCCGCGGCACTTTCATACGGCAGAAGCGGCATCCGCGTCAACACGGTCTCGCCCGGGCTAATCACACGACCCGGCCTGGACGAGGACTGGCCGGACGGGGTTGAGCGGTGGAAGGAAGCAGCCCCGCTAACAAGGCTCGGAACACCAGATGATGTGGGCGACGCCTGTGTGTTCCTCTGCTCGGACCTGTCCCGCTGGATTACAGGAATTGACCTTGTCGTCGACGGCGGGGTACTCACCCGGCCCACGTGGTGACAAGAAGACCAACTAGGAAGTAACCCGTGGAATATCGCTGGGACCTGTCAATCTCCAAGAACCTCAAGACCCCTCTCGACGAGTGCGTGTACGGGTCACGTCTAATCGGCTCAGACCCAGCCCTCGTGCTCCACGGTGGTGGCAACACGTCGGTGAAGGCCCCGTACGCCGACATCACCGGAACCACCACCGAGACGCTGTTCGTGAAGGGCTCAGGCTGGGACCTGGCGACAATCGAACCTCAGGGATTCGCCCCGCTTACATTGCCACGCCTACAGGATCTCCTGGCACTTGAATCCCTCTCCGATCCCGACATGATGCGCGAGCTCATGTCCTCCAGCTTCGACCCTGCGGCACCGGCACCGTCGGTCGAAAGCCTGCTACATGCCTTCATCCCCCACCCGGCGATTCTCCACAGTCACGCCGATGCGATCGTGTCCCTCACCAACGTTGGCGATTCCGGAGGGTATGTCCACGAGATCTTCGGTGATTCAGTGGTGGTCATTCCCTACGTCATGCCTGGTTTCGACCTAGCCAAGACCGTAGCCACCTCGTGGCCCGACCAGACCAACGCCGGCACAATCGGAATGGTGCTGCTCAACCACGGCCTCTTCACCTTCGGTGAAACCACACACGAGGCCTATGTCAGACACCATGAGTTGATCTCGAAAGCCGAACGCTGGCTGGCTGAGAACGCCCCCCTCCCGGCCTCCACTGCTGCAGGTCTTCCGGACCTGGACACAATCGCCCTGGCCGGACTCCGGCGAGACGTCTCTGAGGCCGCTGGCCAGCCGATGCTCCTGTGTCGTCACTGCGACCAGGTCTCCACCCGCTTCGTCCAACGCAAGGACCTGGAGAGCCTGGCTACGAGGGGGCCCCTCACACCCGACCACGTGATTCGCACCAAACGCATTCCGCTGGTGGGCAGGGATGTCGCCGCCTACACGACTTCCTACGAGGACTACTTCAGGGAACACGAACACAGGGGGCGAACCGAACTGACGATGCTTGATCCGGCTCCACGCGTCGTGGTCGACCCCGAGTTCGGGGTACTGACCGCTGGCAGGACCATCGCCGCCGCAGACATCGCCTTTGACATCTACGAGCACACGATGCCGGCCCTCGAGCGTGTCGAAGACAATCTTGACCGCTACGAGGCCCTCGACGCCGGCCACATCTTCGACGTCGAGTACTGGGACCTTGAGCAGGCCAAACTCCGCCTCGCCGGCCCGCCGGCGGAATTGGCCGGAATGGTCGCAGTGGTCACCGGAGCCGCCTCCGGAATCGGTCGTGCGTGCGCGGCCGAACTGCTGGCACGTGGGTGTGCCGTGGGCGGCATCGACATCGACCCCGGAGTCGCATCCACCTTCGACAGCCCCGCATGGCTGGGCCTCGCCGCGGACGTCTCCGACCCGGAAGCCCAGGCAGCAGCCATCGCCGACATCGTCGAACGGTTCGGTGGACTGGACATCGTCCTCGTAGCCGCGGGCATCTTCGGAAAGAGCACACCCATCAGCGGCCTCGACGCCGAGAACTACCGAATTGTCCAGGCTGTGAACGTCGACGCCGTTGTCAACCTCCTGCACACGACCCACCCATTCCTCGCCAGGTCCCCGGTCGGAGGCCGCGTCTCGATCATCGGCTCCAAGAACGTGGCAGCACCCGGAAAGGGGGCTCTCTCCTACTCGACCTCCAAGGCTGCCCTCAGCCAGGTTGCCCGTGTGGCCACCCTTGAATGGGCCGATGATGCAATCCGCGTCAACACAGTCCACCCTGACGCCGTGTTCGACACGGGCCTCTGGAACGACGAGCTGCTCAGGGAGAGAGCCGACAACTACGGCCTGACCGTCGACGAGTACAAGACGCGAAACCTTCTGCGAACTGAGGTCACCTCAGCCGGGGTGGCAAGGGTCGCCGTCGAATTGTGTACCGACACGTTCTCCGCCACGACGGGTGCACACATCCCGATCGACGGCGGAAATGAGCGGGTCGTCTAGACGCTGATGGCTCAGGTGCGTTTCACCGCTGATGTCGTGGTCACCTGCGACACGGACAACTCCGTGTACGCCCCGGGTGTGGTTGATGCGGTGGATGGCAGGGTCGCCTGGGTGGGTTCGCCGGACGATGCACCCGAAATCTCCGACACCGTCACCGTGGACAACGTCGGTGGACTGATCATGCCCGGACTGGTCAACGCCCACTGCCATACGCCGATGACCCTCGTGCGCGGATCTGGTGACGGCCTTCCCCTTCACCGCTGGCTGACCGAGGCCATGTGGCCGCGGGAGGGCCGGATGACGCCCGCCGATGCGTGGTGGGGCATGACCCTGGGGTCCGCCGAGATGCTGCTCGCCGGGGTGACAACGAGTTGCGAGATGTACCTGTTCGAAGACGCAGTCGTCGACGCCGCTAGAGCATCGGGTGCGCGACTGGCGATGACGCCCGGTGTCGTGGCGGCACTCCATCCCAGCGGTAGTGACCGGAGCGGTGAGATCGCCGAATTCTTCTCCAGACACCATGACCCGGCGGGGCGCGTGACCGTGGGCGTCGCCCCCCACTCCGCCTACGACCTCGGCGTCGACGCCGTGGTCAACCTGGCCGACCTGGCACGGTCTCTCAACACCGTGCTCCATCTGCACCTCGCCGAGACCCGTGAGGAGAGTGCCGAGCTGGAAGCCTCTTTCGGCTGCTCAGTCACCCGGATCCTCTACGACCAGGGTGTGTTCGAGGGTCGGGTGCTAGCCGCCCACTGCGTCTGGGTCGACACCACTGATATCAACCTGTTGGCTGCGAACGGTGTTGCCGTGGCCCACTGCCCGATCAGCAACATGAAACTCGGGTCTGGAATCGCCCCGCTGGCCGCCATGAGAGATGCGGGGGTCACGGTCGCATACGGAACCGACGGTCCGGCTTCCAACGACTCGCTCGACCTCTGGGAGGAGGTGAAGATGGGCGCACTCCTCGCCCGGGCCCACTCACTCGACTCGACCTTGATCACTGCAGTCGAGACACTCTCCATGGCAACCCGCTACTCGGCCGCGGCGGTAGGCCTCGACGACACAGGTTGCCTGATACCCGGCAACGCCCTCGACATGATCCGCATCGACCTTGACCAGAGCACCTTCGTACCGGTCACCGACATCGACGAACTGCTCGCCCACCTGGCATGGTCCGGATCCAGCCGGAAGGTGACCGATGTCTGGGTCGCCGGTGAGAAGGTGGTCGCCGACGGCGAGGTGCTGACAGTCGACACGGAGCGGGCCGTTGCCGAGGTCAGGGAACGAGCCCTCCGCCTGGCCGGGGCCTGAGGCGGGCCTACGGATCACACCTCCGGCGGCCCGTTCTGGCCGGTGACCTCGTCGACCATCAGCAGTGCCGCCCGACCGCCGCGGGTCTGGAGAACCCGGCACCACGGGTAGATTCCCGGAGGTGCCGTGGCACGTATTCCCGCCTACACGGGAATTCGCGGGTGTAGTTCAATGGTAGAACCCCAGCTTCCCAAGCTGATGACGGGAGTTCGATTCTCCTCACCCGCTCCAACCAGCCCGTATGCACGGCGACCCCTGCCTGACCGGGGTGCCTCAACACCTTGACAAACTGATCAAAGGTTATATGATCGTCTGTCAGTAGAATTCGGGGGCCGGGAGACACGTGCGCACACTTGAGAGTTTCGTGAATGGCGCGTGGCACGCCCCCGACAGCGAAGGGGTGACCACCAGCCACGCCGTGACCGGCGAACCCGTCGCATCCGTCTCGAGCAGCGGGATCGACTTTGCAGGAACCACCACATACGCGAGGGAGGTCGGCGGCCCCACCCTACGGTCCATGACCTTCCACGAGCGGGCTTCCCTCCTCAAGACACTGGGCCAGCACCTGTTCGCTGAAAAAGAAGGGCTCTACGACCTGTCCACCGCCACCGGCGCCACCCGTGCCGACTCCTGGATCGATATCGAGGGCGGCGCAGGCGTGCTCCTCAGCTATGCCTCAAAGGGACGGAGGGAACTACCCAACTCCACGGTCCTCCTCGATGGCGATCCCGAGATCCTGGCCCGGGACGGCTCGTTCATCGCCACCCACATGGCAACCTCCCTGAACGGGGTGGCCGTCCAGGTCAACGCATTCAACTTCCCCTGCTGGGGTGCCCTCGAGAAGTTCGCCCCAGCCCTGTTGGCCGGCGTACCAACGATCATCAAGCCAGCCACCCAGACAGCGTTCCTGACCGAGGCCATGGTCCGCCTGATGGTCCAGTCAGGGATCCTCCCCGACGGAGCACTGCAACTGGTGTGTGGCGGGGTCGGCGACCTGTTCGACCACCTGGGCGGACAGGACCTCATCGGCTTTACCGGCTCAGCCTCCACTGCGGCGTTCCTGAGGGCCCATCCGGCCGTGGTGGAACGCTCGGCTCGCTTCAACGCCGAGGCCGATTCCCTCAACGCGGCCATCCTCGGCCGCGAGTCAGGGCCCGGCTCAACCGAATTCGACCTGTTCGTATCCGAGGTCGTGACAGAGATGACCGTCAAGGCCGGACAGAAGTGCACGGCCATACGCAGGGCGCTGGTGCCCCACCAGCACCTGGATGCGGCAACCGACGCCGTGGCGACAGCACTCGGCGAGGTAAGGGTTGGCGACCCGGCTGACCCCGAGACCCGCATGGGTGCCCTCGTCAGCACGGTGCAGAGGAGAGAGGTGCTCGACGCCATCTCGACCCTCGTCGGATCTACCACCGTGGTAACCGACTCCTGTGAGTTCCACGGTGTGGACCCTGCAAGAGGGGCGTTCCTGGCACCCACCCTGCTGCGCACAGACAACCCGACCAACCCGGGGGTGCACACCACCGAGGCCTTCGGACCGGTCAGCACGATCATGGGATACACGAACCCGGCCGACGCCATCTCGCTCACGGCCCTCGGTAGCGGGAGCCTCGTCGCCTCCATCTACACAGCCGACCCGGTCGAGGCGCGTGAGTTGGCCACCGGCATAGCGGCACACCATGGCCGCATCCACATGGTTGACGCCTCGGTCGCCGATACCAGCACCGGCCACGGCTCACCCCTTCCCAACCTCGTCCACGGTGGCCCTGGCCGGGCCGGAGGTGGCGAAGAGATGGGAGGCCTCCGCGGCGTCCGCCACCACCTCCAGACGACCGCCGTGCAGGGCTCACCCGACATGCTCACGGCCATAACCGGAGAGTGGATGCCGGGCTCCACCCGGTTGTTCGACCGCGGCCATCCGTTCAAGCTGAACTTCGATGACCTCAGCATCGGAACGGCTATCCGCACCAACTCACGCACCGTGACCCTCGACGACATCGAATCCTTCGCCGAGAGCACCGGCGACCACTTCTATGCACACATGGACGAGGAGGCCGCTGCGGCGAGCCCAATCTTCGGCGGACGCGTCGCACACGGCTACCTGGTCCTCGCACTTGCGGCAGGGCTGTTCGTCTGGCCAGACCCGGGGCCTGTCCTTGCCAACTACGGGGTCGACCGCTGCCGCTTCGCCAAGCCGACCTACCCGGGCGACACCCTCACCGTCCTACTGACCTGCAAGCGAAAGACGCTGCGGGCCGGAGCGGGATACGGCGAGGTGGCCTGGGACGCCCAGGTCAACAACCAGGCCGACGAGGTGGTGGCCGCCTACGACGTACTCACGATGGTCGCCAACCGACCCGGTGTGAACGGAGCACCACTCGAACAGACCGACAATGGAGGCAACACCTGATGGGACGCACCTGGTCCTCGATGCACGACTTCGAGGTATTCCTCCACGGCGGGGGAATGGTCGAGGTCGACGACGACATGCCCGACGAGTACCGGGCAGCCGTGTTCCGCTTCATTGAACTGCACGCCAACAGCGAACTGATGGGCGGCCTGACAGAGCGCGACTGGATACCAAGGACCCCGGGCCTGCGACACAAGATGGCCGTACTTGCCAAGACCCAGGACGAGATCGGCCACGGCCACCTGCTCTACATGGTCGCTGCCGACCTCGGTGTCAAGACCCGGCAGGAGATGCTCGAGGACCTGTTCGCCGGACACTCCCGGTTCCACAACGTGTTCCACTACCCAGCCAGGACATGGGGAGACCAGGTCGCCATCTGCCTGCTGGTCGACGGAGCAGCGGTTCCCAGCCAGAAGTCCGTCTACAAGGACTGCTCCTATGGCCCCTACAAGCGGATCCTCAAGCGGATAATCGCCGAGGAGGGCTTCCACCTCCGCCTGGGCGAGGAACGAGCCCTCAGGATCGCCCAGGGAACCGACACCCAACGTGCCATGTTCCAACAGTCCATCGACGACTGGTGGTGGCCGGCCCTGCGCCTCTTCGGGCCCGACTCGAAACCCGACGACAGGCTTGCCCGCTGGCGCCTCAAGTCCGAGAAGAACGAGGTGATGAGGGCCGGCTGGGTCCAGAAGTTCGTTCCGATGCTGCACAGCTACGGGTTCACCGTGCCAGACCCCGGTCTCACCCATGACCCCGAAACCGATGTCTGGACGTGCGGGCCGATTGACTGGGGACCCCTCAAGAAGACCATGGCGATGGACGGGCCGGATACCGCACGACGGATTGCTGAGGCGTCCGCGGCATGGGAGACCACCAGGTGGGTTCGTGACGCCCTCGATGCCGCCCCCGCCGGAGCGGTCACATGAGCACCATGACCGTTGACAACACGCTGCGCGACAGGGCCGTCGCCGCCGTGGCAACCGTCGACGACCCCGAGATTCCGGGCGTTTCCATCGTCGACCTGGGACTGCTCGAGACTGTCACCACCACCGCAGATGGCACGGTCGCCATCGGCCTCATCCCGACCTTTTCCGGCTGCCCCGCACTCGCCATGATCGCAGCCGACGTGGAGGCAGCCGTGACGCTGCTTCCAGAGGTAGGCGAGGTCACCGTCGAATGGCTGAGGTCTCCGGTGTGGACGATCGAGCGCGTGACCGACGACGCCCGTAGGACCATGGCCACCAACCTCACCCTGGCGGTCAGGGCCGACAGCGGCCCGACACCATGCCCACGCTGCGACTCACCGACCGTGGAGAAGTCGGAGTTCGGCCCCAGCCGCTGCCGGGCCGTGCACCGATGTGATTCCTGCCTTGAGGTAATCGAAGTCATGCGGGACCGGTAGAGGAGCAAACATGCACACATACGAGGTATTCCTGAAAAGAGACGGACAGGAGGAGTACCGGCACGCCGGGAGCATCAACGCCCCCAACGACGAACTGGCGCTCCTGTTGGCCCGCGAGAACTACCTTCGCCGCGCCGAGGCCGACCTCCTGTGGATGGTCGACCGTGCACACCTGCTGGTTGGTGACCGGGACTTCGTGGCACCCAACTCGGACAAGCCGCACAGGGACAACGACGGGCTCCTCGTGGCAGCCCACCGCAAGAGTCAGAGGGGGGGAATGTGACACCAATGACCCCGGGAACAGCTGAGTTCCTGCTCGCCTTCGCCGACGACGAGCACCTCATGGGACAACAGCACACCGAGTGGATCGGCATCGCACCGTTCCTCGAAGAGGACATGGCATTTGCCAGCATCGCCCAGGACGAACTGAGCCACGCCGCCCTCCTCTACGCCATCGTCACCGACAAGGGACAGGGTGGCCCGCCCGACGACCGGGCGATCGACCGCCTGGCATTTGACCGCAACGCCGACGATTACCGATCCGCTCAGATCGTGGAGGTTGCCTGCACAGGCTGGGCCCACGCCCTTGTCCGCCACTGGCTCTACGACACCGCAGAAGAACTCCGGTGGTCACTCGTCGCCAGGTCGGAACTCGAGCCGCTCAGAGACACCGCTGCCCGTGCGGCCCGCGAGGAGAGGTTCCACGTTCGCCATGCCGACGGCCTGATCGACGTCCTGGTCCGCACGCCGGACAGCGCAGGCCGGCTGGCTGGTGCCGTCAACGACGTCCTGCCCCTCGCCACAGGCCTCTTTGACCCGGTTGCAGGTGAGGCAGAGGCTGTTGAAGCAGGTGTCACGTCGGCACCGTTCGACACGCTGCTGCCTGAATGGACCGACAGGGTCCGGGCCCGGTTTCCCGACATCGACATCGGTGCCATCGCAGCACCTGCCTCCGCGGGCCGGGCACGGAGGCACGAAGACTTCGCTGCGCTGATGGCCCGGATGAACGAGGTCAGGAGCATCGACCCCACCGCTATCTGGTAGGCGAAGCCCGCTGCGGCGCTACGGTGCCGCCATGATCCCCGGACCCGACGAGTCTCTGGAGACAACCGACTACCACTGTGCCGGCGAGCCCTTCCGAATCCTGGATGTCGGCCCCATGGAGGGTCGCACTGTCGGCGACCGCCGTGAGTGGGCGATGCAGAACCTGGACGACCTACGTCGCTTCCTCGTGAACGAGCCACGCGGGCATGCCGACATGTACGGCGGTTTCGTCGTGCCGCCCGACGACCCCGACGGTGACCTGGGGATCGTCTTCTTCCACAAGGACGGCTTCAGCACAGCATGCGGCCACGGCACCATCGCCATCGTCACCTGGGCGATCGACACGGGGCTGATCCCTGCCGATGGCGGAGTTGCGGACGTGGTCGTGGACGTTCCCTCCGGCCGTCTGCCGACGGTCGCCAGGCTTGACGGGGGCAGGGTTGCCAGCGTGCGGTTCCAGAACATCCCCGCATACGTCAGTGCAACGGGAATGGAGATGTCCACCACCTTCGGGATGGTGTCTGTCGACATCTCATTCGGAGGTGCCTTCTACGCGTCGGTGGCCCTCGATGGGACCGGCCTCTCAGCCGACCGTGGGGGCCTTGACGACCTGATCTCAGCGGGGCGCCAGATACGGGCCGCCCTCAAAGGCTCTCCGACTGTTGTGCACACTCCAGATGACCGTCTCTCGGGCCTGTACGGCACGATCTTCCACGAGACCGTCGGTGAGACCCCCCTCCACCAGAGGAACATCACGATCTTCGCCGACGGCCAGGTGGACCGGTCACCGTGTGGTTCGGGCACGTCAGCGCGCCTGGCCCTTTTGCACCAGGCCGGCCTCGTGGAAAAGGACGACCTCTTCCTGAACGAAGGAATAGCAGGCGGCGTGTTCGAAGGCCGGATCACGGCAACCCCGAACGCCGGCGTGGTCACCACGATCGAGGGGTCCGCCCACATGCACGCCACGAGCAGCTTCAACCTTGACCCCGATGACCCGATCGGCCTCGGTTTCCAGTTGCGCTGACGCTGTGACCATGCAACCACCCACCACCCATCCTCGGCCAACGTGACCTCAGGTCAGATGCCCGACACGGTCGGCCTCCCAGCCGAGCCAAAGGCCGCCCTTCAAGTCGAGCGCCTCAGGGCCCTCGTCCGGCGCCTGACCACCTGTGACAATGCATTCTGGTCAGAACGCCTGTCAGGTGTCGACCCCGACTCGGTTACCTCGATCCAGGACATACGGTCGCTGCCGTTCACCGTCAAGAAGGACCTCCGCGACACCTACCCCCTGGGAATGCTCACCACCCCCCTGGCCGACACCACGCGGCTCCACGCCAGCTCTGGCACCAGTGGCAAGCCGACGATCGTCGTGTACACACCCGGCGACCTCGCCACCTGGGCCGAGGTCAATGCCCGCTCGCTGGCCCTCGCAGGAGCACGGCCTTATGACATCCTCCACAACGGGTACGGGTACGGGCTGTTCACCGGCGGCCTGGGCCTCCACTACGGAGGAGAACGCCTGGGATGCACGGTTGTGCCCGTCTCGGGCGGCAACACGGCACTCCAGCTTCAACTCCTCAACGACCTTGGAAGCCGGGTCCTGTCGGCTACGCCATCGTTCTGCCTGATCCTGGCGGAACGGGCCCGAGAGCAGGGAATCCTCGACGACCTCAGCGTCGAAATCGGGATTCTGGGAGCCGAACCATGGTCCGAGGGAATGCGCACACGCATCCAGGACGCATGGGGTGGGGGTTTTCGGGCCCTCGACTTGTACGGCCTCTCCGAGGTGATCGGCCCCGGAGTTGCAATGGAGGCCCCCGACGATCTGGGAGCACTAAACGTCTTCGACGACCACTTCCTCCCCGAGGTGGTGGACCCCGAATCCGGAGAGGCGGTGCCGAACGGTGAATGGGGTGAGTTGGTCCTGACAACGCTCACCAAGCAGGCCATGCCCGTTCTCCGGTACCGCACCGGCGACATCACGAGGATTCTCCCGGACCCGGGGCCACCAGGCCGGCACTGGACCCGAATCGCCAGACTCACAGGGCGCTCTGACGACATGCTTGTGGTCCGCGGCATCAACGTGTACCCGCGAGAGATCGAGACGGTCCTGATGGACGACCCTGATGTCGGAGCCAACTACGCGATCGTCGTTGACCGCCGGGGCCCGATGGTCGAACTGCGGGTGAAGGCTGAACTCGGCGACTCCACAGCCGACACCCCGGAGGTGACCAGCAGACTCCAGAAGGTGCTCATGGACCGCCTCCGGGTCAGAACTCCGGTCGAGTTGGTACCCCCCGGTTCAATGCCCCGAACCGAGGCGGGAAAGGTGAAACGGGTCTTCGAGCAGGTTGACGATGCGGATCCACTGGGCTGATCGCCCAGTCGAGGTCAGGGTCGTGCCCGGCTGACCGCCTCCGCCCAGCGATCACGGTCGACCGGCCCACGGGGTCCGACGAGTTCAGCAGGCTGCCAGCCCTTCATGGCATCAGTCGGATCGGTTGCATCACCTGTGGCGACCCTCACCAGGGCCGCTGCGCCCAGGGCCGTCGCCTCCAGTTCGGAGGAGCGCTCCACCACAATCCCGGAGGCATCGGCAAGAGACTGTACAAAGGTCGGGTTGGCGCTCATCCCACCATCCATGCGAACGGAGGTGGGTTTCGTGCCCGATGTCCGGGCAAGCACCTCGATCACGTCGGCACAGCAGTGCGCCACACCCTCGAGTACCGCCCGGCAGATCTCAGCCCGTCCGGTGCCCCGGGTGACGCCCAGCAGCGTTCCCCGTGCTCCATCGTCCCAGGTGGGGGTCCCCAGGCCTGAGAGTGCCGGAACGAAGACCACGCCTCCGGAATCCTCACAGCCCGACGCCAGGGCATGGGACGACGCCACGTCGGGGACGACGCCCAGGTCGACCAGCCACGCCACCGCAGAACCGGCACTGAGCACAGCACCCTCGAGCATCCAGGCGACACCATCCGGGGTTGCCCAGGCCGGCATGGGGTAACACCCGTCTGCACCGGTGCCGGCAACGTCACCAGTGCACATATCAACCATTGCACCGGTGCCGGCAGTCAGCTTCGTCTGGCCGACACTGACACAACCCAGGCCGATGAGCGACGCCTGCTGGTCACCGGCCAGTGCGGAAATTGGTGGAGCACCGGGCAGCACGGATGCGGCCGTCACGACACCCGCCGACCCGACGACCTCCGGCAGGGAAGAGGCCGGGATGGACAGGCAATCCAACAGGGCCACATCCCATGAACCGTCGAGAGCCAGAAGGCCTGTTGCCGCGGCGTTAGTCAGGTCCGTGACGTGTGCCTTCCCGCATGTCAGCACCCATGCCAGCCAGGAGTCGACGGTGCCGAGACAGAGATCAGCCCTGCCTGTGGCCCGACTCTCCCCCATCAGCCACTCGAACTTCGTCGCCGACTGGTTTGGCGCCACGGGAACACCCTCGGCCCGGAGTTCACCGCACCGGGCCACTGTGCGCAGGTCCTGCCAACCGATGCCCGGTCCGACCGGTTGCCCGGTGGAACGGTCCCATGCAACCGCCGACGCCCGCTGGCTGGCAATGCCAACGCCATCCACCGGACCGTGGCGTTCGAGCACCTCGGTGGCCATGCCCATCACCGCCTCAGCCAACACCAGGGCATCGAACTCGACCAGGCCGGGCGCCGGGTTGGCGGGCGGCAGGCTCAGCCTCTCCTCTCCGACAGGTCGACCATCGCCATCGACGGCTACGCAGCGGACGGTGGTCGTGCCCGCATCGACGGCCAGAACGGTCACGGCCAGGAGACCTCCCCAAACCTGTCGGGCAGGCCCATCTTTCCTGGATTGAGTATCCCCTGCGGATCCAGGGCCTCCTTCAGGGCGACCATCACCTCGAACCCGGAACCGAGCGCCTCAGCCATGAACCTGGCCCGGTTGAGGCCAACCCCATGGTGGTGGCTGAGCGAGGCGCCGACTGAAAGCGCGGCCCGTGTGGCGACGTCCCACGCAGCCACGTACCAGGCCTCACGGATCGTGGGGTCCTCGGGCCGAGCGGCAAACGTGAAGTAGAGGCAGGCACCGTCGCTATAGGCGTGGGACTGGTGGGCTGACACGACCCTCACGCCGTCCATGGCCCCGACGGCATCAAGTACCGACCCGTAGCAGGAATCGAGGTTGCTCCACGAAACCGTGACCTCCATCGTGTCGAACACAAACCCCTTCTTCGTGATGGCAGCCAGACCGGCGACATCGTTTCGGTCCGCCCACCACTGCTCCACCAGCCCGGAGTCCAGTGGATCGGCGGTGGAACACTCCTCAGCGACCACCGACATGTCGGCCTCGACCAGGTGGGCGTCGCCCTCATCCAGAACCAGGAGGACGTGCGCATCACCTGTGTCGAAGCGCGGTGCCGCCTCGGTGGAGTCGTAGACACGTAGCGCTGCGGGAGTGGCCCCCCGCTGCATGATCCGCCTGCATGCATCGTTGGCCGCTCCGAAGCTCTCGAACCCGAAGGCCGAAGTCGACCTGACCTGCGGTTGGTGGTGGAGGCGCAGCCAGGCCCTGGTGATGATGCCGAGGGTTCCCTCGGAGCCGACGAAGACCTGGGTCAGGTCCGGCCCCGCGGCAGCACGGGCGTGCCCACCGGTGATCACGACGCTGCCGTCGGCCATGACGACCTCGATCCCGACTACGAGGTCCTCGATCTTGCCGTACCGGTTCGAGAGTTGTCCGGCTCCGCGACAGGCCAGCCAACCACCGACGGTCGAGAGCGAGATCGACTGTGGCCAGTGGCCGACCGTGAGCCCAATCTCGGCCAGTTCCCCCTCCAGCACGTCGCCGAAGGTCCCCGCAGCCACCTCAACCACCATCGAGTCACTGTCAACCACCGATATCCCCGCCATGCCAGTCAGGTCCAGGAGGATCCCGCCGTGCACAGGCACACTGGATCCCAGAACCCCCGAGCGGCCTCCAGCTGCCGTTACGGGCACGCCGTGGCTACTACAGGCCGCCACCACGGCTGCCACCTCTGCGGTCGTCTTCGGCCTGGCGGCCGCTCCGGCGATGGCGGGAGCCAGGCCCTCCAGCGCCCAGATCTGTGCAAGCGGCCACCAGTCACGGCTGGCCTCGACACGGTCACCCAGGGAACAGAGGACCTCAACTCCCTGGGCCTCCAGGTGGCTGAGCAGTTCGGCTGGGACCTCCACCTGGGATGCGAGGAGCCTCACCTCCAGGTCGGTCGGATCAACGCTCCAGTCGATCGGGGGCGTTGGGCCGACAGCCTCGATATCCATCTACTCCTCCGTTCACAAACCCTGTCGGGCTTCATCCTCAGCCGCCACGAGCGCCTCAAACGCATCGATCTCAGCCTGCCTGCGCTGGCTGCTCCACCCGGCCTCCCGGCCAACCAGGTCGGCGACCAACCCGACCGCTTCGAGCGTCGCAGCACTGTCCTCGAGGCGGGCCCGGGTCCTACGGGACAGGACGTCGTCGAGCGTCTGTGCCATCTCGTACCTGACCGCGTAGGCGGCCTCTGCACGACAGTACGCCAGGCCGTGCACCAGCGGCTCCGCCAAGGTCGCATCCTCGTTGACAAGGGCACTCACCTCTCCGGCCTCCGATCCGTAGCGGCCCGCCAGATGCGGTCCGGGTCGCCCCTGTACTCCGGCATCAGCTCGTGAACCTGCGCCACGTAGGCGCAGTCGGCGCGTCCTGCAACGCCGGGATTCGCCTCTGTGTGCCAGTACCGCATCCACGGCTTCAGCCGCCATGCGACGGTAGGTGGTGAGCTTTCCACCGGTCACCGTCACCACTCCTGTTCCATCGCCCTCCACCACGTGGTGCCTCGACAGATCGGCGGTGCGACCCGTATCGGTGGGTGTCACAAGCGGGCGCAACCCGGCCCAGGTTCCAACCACGTCGTCGACCGTCAGGTCGGCATCGGTCATGGCGTTCACGGCATTCAGCAGGTAGGCGACGTCCTCTGACCGGCACAGGGGCTCATCAAGGTCGCCGTCATGGTCGGTGTCCGTCGTTCCAATGTAGGTGTGGTCATCCCTCCAAGGAAGCACGAACACGCTCCGCTTGTCTCCCCTGACAGGCAGGAGGACGGCCAGGTCCACCTCCAGGCGGTCGCGTGGCACGGTCACGTGCACGCCCTTGGCTGGACGTATCTTCAGGTCGCTGTCAACTCCGGTGATTGCCTGGACACCATCTGCCCAGACCCCACAGGCGTTCACTACCGCCCCGCATGCCACCTGGACCTCGCGACCATCGGCCTCGACGGTCGCGCCAACGACCTGGCCACCCTTTCGGGTCACCCCGGTCAGGGCCGTGTAGGTGGCGACCACTGCACCGTGGTCGAGGGCGGCGGTTCGGGCGATGGCCAGGGTCAGCCTGGCGTCATCAGCCCATGCGTCGAAGTAGAGGTACCCCGAGGCGACAATGTCGCTCCTGATCCCCGGTAGGTGCCCGATCACCTCCTCTGCCCTGAGGCGCCGGTGCCTACGCCCGATCCGCAGCCCACCGGTCAGGTCGTACTGCCACATGGCCAGGCCGAGGCCGAAGGCGATGCGCCGGTCGACAACCCCACCCTTCTTCAGAATCGGGATGACGAACGGCAGGACCGACACCAGGTGTGACGCGTTGCGGAACAGGCGCTGACGCTCAGCCAAGGCCTGGTAGACCAGGCCGAACTCCCCGTGCTGCAGGTACCTGAGGCCGCCGTGGACCATCTTGGACGACCGGGACGACGTGCCAACAGCAAGGTCGCCCTTGTCGATGAGGGCTACCGACAACCCCCGCGACGCTGCATCCAGCGCCACACCGGCACCGGTGATGCCGCCACCAACGACCAGGACGTCGAACCGCTGGGATCCCAGGCGCTCAACCGATTCCTCCCGCCGAAAGGACGGCCTCAACGGCCCATTCCTCCGGGGGGCTGGGTAGATGTCACCGGGCCTGTGCTGCTATTCGCCGCCGTCACTACCCGGGCGACCACCGAGCAGGTCCGAGCGAACGTCGACCGTCGGACCGCTGGTGGTTCCATCACCTTGATCCTGTCTGATCCACACGGTCCGCTGCGGAAATGGAATCTCGATGCCGTTCTCGTCAAAGGCCCTCTTGAGGCGGGCCCGCAGCAGGCGGCCGGTGGCCCACTGCTCACCCGGTTCGGTCTTGACGGCCAGCCGAATTGAGATGGCGTCGGCTCCAAAGCCCTGAACGCCCCATATCTCGGGCTCCTCGAGGATCGTGGTCGACTCACGCTTCTCGCGCCAGACCTCGTCGGCTACGTCCTTAATGACGCTGGCCGCCAGGTCGATGTCGGTGTCGTAGGCCACATCGACGTCGAGAACCGTTCGGGCCCAGAGTTGCGACGAGTTGCCGACGCGTCGAATCTCACCGTTGGGGATCACCCATACCACGCCCTCGACATCACGCAGGACAGTCGTACGCAGGCTCACGCGCTCAACCGTGCCGGATGCGGCTCCCACGTCCACGTAGTCGCCCACCCCGTACTGGTCCTCGACGACGATGAAGATCCCCGCGATGAAGTCGGCCACAAGCGACTGTGCCCCGAAGCCGACCGCCAGGCCGACAATTCCGGCACCGGCAATGAGCGGTGCCAGGTCAAAGCCAATCTCCCCGAGTGCGAGCATCATCGCCATCAGGTACACCACCGCTCCCGCGATGCTTCGCAGCACGGCGCCCAGCGTCAGGGCCCGCTGACGCGACCTCTCCGCCTGCTCGTGGATTCTCTGCAACTTGCCGCGCGCCCGCCTGCCCAGGCGGGCCACCATGGCATCGGATTCGACCTCGTCCTCCTGTTTGGTGCGAGATGCGATAAGGCGATCGACCATCCGGTCGATTGTCTGCTTGACCAGACGGTTCACGATTATCGCACCGACCAGGATGATGGCGATCTTGAGGGGGCGCTCCACGAGCCATCCCGCTATCTCAGACACTGCCTCGTTGCCCGTAGCGTCCCAGACCGCCTCACAGATCAACCCGGGGCTGTCACCGCAGGCATCGGTCAGGCCTGGTCCAGCAGCCTGAGCCAGTAGTTCAATTGCCATCACCGTCACCTCCAGTCCGGGACGGTAGTCCACCAACCGGTCAACGGCTCATCCCTACCCGCTGGAAGCCTCGGTCAGGAACCCCTGGGAACTGGTTCAGGCCACCAGGGTCACAAGCGCCCAGATCGATACGGCCGAACCCAGGATGATGTAGATGAGGCTCCGCCAGAGTGGTGGCCTCTCGAGGCCACCGGAGGCCTCTCCACTCTGGCCGCTACCGGTGGGCGGTCTGATCAGAGCAGCCATGTTACCGACGGCCATTGCACCGCCCAGGGCCAACAGCAGCCATGCCAGGAGATCCTCGCCCAGGAACACCGGCCTGCTCAGCCCAGTCGGGGCATGTTGGCGAAGCGCGTGTAGTGGGGCAGGAAGGCCAGACGGACAGTGCCGGTGGGCCCGTTGCGGTTCTTGCTAACAATTATCTCCGCCGTGCCCATATCGGGGCTTTCCGTGTTGTAGACCTCGTCGCGGTAGATGAATATGACGACGTCGGCGTCCTGCTCGATTGAGCCTGACTCCCTCAGGTCGGCGAGCAGCGGTCGCTTGTCCTGCCTGGTCTCGAGCCCACGCGAGAGCTGTGACAAGCCCACCACGGGGGTCTCCAGTTCCCTCGCCAGGATCTTGAGGCCCCGGCTGATCTCGGATACCTCCACCTGGCGGCTCTCGGCGGTCGACCTGCCGGTCATGAGCTGCAGGTAGTCAACGACGATGACCCCCAACTTGCCGATCCGGCTCTTGAGGCGCCGGGCCTTGGCCCTGATCTCCATTACCGAGATGTTGGGGTTGTCGTCTATCCAGATGGGCGCCTCAGCGAGCTTCCCGATTCCGTGGTTAATCCGTGACCAGTCGTCTGGGGTCAACTCGGCATTCCGGATGTGCTTGGAGTCGACCCGTGCCTCGGCGCAGAGGATCCGCTGGCTCAACTCAAGTTGGCTCATCTCGAGCGAGAAGAGCAGGACTGGCAGGTCGGACTCGACCCCGATGTGTGCCGCCAGGCCTAGGGCAAATGAGGTCTTGCCCATTGACGGCCGACCGCCCACGATGATGAGGGAGTTGTCCTGGAGACCTGAGATAAGGTTGTCGAGGTCCTTGTAGCCGGTTTCGGTTCCAGTGATTCCGGCGCCCTGTTCAAAGAGGGTTTCAAGGCGGTCCAGGTTTGTGTCGAGAAGTTCACGGATGACCGCCATGGAGTCCGTGACCCGGCCCTGACCGACCTGGAAGACGAGGTTCTCGGCCTCGTCGACAGCCTTGATTACATCGTCGGGCCTGCCGTAGCCGATCTCGGCGATCTCGTTGGCAGCACCGATGAGTCCCCTGAGGGTTGCATGCTCGTGGATGATTCGGGCGTACTTGGGTGCGCTCGAGGTGGCGGGTGTGGAGGCCTGGAGTTCAAGCAGCAGCCCGGGGCCACCGAGGCTCGCCAACAGGTCGGCCCGGCTGAGTGCCTCGGCAACGGTTACCGGATCAACGGGCTCACCGGCCGCGTAGAGCCCACAGATGGCATCGAACACGTGGGCATGGGAAGGCTTGTAGAAGTGCTCGACCGATACGACCTCGAGGGCATCGGCGATGGCGTCACGCGACAGGAGCATCGCCCCCAGCAGGGAGGCCTCGGCCTCTATGTTCTGAGGTGGAACACGAAGCGTGGACCTACGGCCACCGACCCGACCTCTTGACGCGGCGGGTGGTCCGCTACCGGCCTCAGCCCTGTCGTAGCTGTCGAGGTCGTCTGGCGGTTCATCGGCCAACGGAGGAGCATTGTTGCCGGACGCGGGAGATGGCCCTGTGAGCGGGTCTGTCGAACTGTCGATCTCGTCGTCGTGAGCGCTCACCATGAGGTCCCCGTCTGTTCAGCACACATCGTCACCAAGTGTGCCCGGACGACCCTGTGGGTTGCTAGGGGAAAACCACTGCATACCCGTGGAAAACCCGAAGTCTCCCGGGGGATCGTTCTGTGGACCACGGTCATCATCTGGGGACAAACGACCATCGCACACGGGTTCAGTCGGCGGCCTCTACCTCGACACCGACCGGAACCGCCACCTCGGGGTGGATCTGAACGGTGAACTGGTGGAGACCCACGTCCTTAACCGTTTCACCCAGTACATGGGTGCGATCGGTCTCGAGCCCGGCCTGCGCAGCCAGGGCATCTGCCACCTCGGCTGCCCCGACTGAACCGAACAGTCGGCCCTCGTCGGATGCCTTGGCCGAAATGTGCAGGACCAGGCCGGCAATGCGACCAGCCACGATCTCGGCGTCGGCCCGTTCTGCAACAGACTTCATCTCGCGCTTGCGCTGCATCGTCTGGGCCTGGGCTGCGATACCGGCGTTGGCAGCGACGGCCAGGCCGTGGGGCACGAGGTAGTTCCGTGCGTAACCGCGTGCCACCTCGACGATGTCGCCGGTACGGCCGAGGCCGTCGACGTCGCTTCTGAGAAGGACCTTCACTGGTCACCTCCGGCTGGGACAGGCTCGGGCACCTCGTTGGAACCGTTGTCGTCTGCAATGGAGTCGACAACCTCGTTGGCTGCCATCTCGTCGACCGTCTCGAAGTCGGTGTCACCCGCGGATCCGGGTGGTGGAGCCGTGGGACGCGGCGGTGGGCCGTCGGCCCTTAGAGCACGGTCATCGCCCCTGTGCTCACGGCGCTGGGTTGTGACGCGGTTGGTGTAGGGAATGAGCGCCATCTCGCGGGCGTTCTTGACGGCCCGCGCAACGCTTCGCTGCTGGCCGGCGTCATTTCCGCTGAGGCGCCGCGCCTTGATCTTGGCCCGCTCTGAAACGAACTTGCGCAGCATGTCGGTGTCCTTGTAATCGACATACTCGACCTTGGCGATGGTGAGGGCACTGATTTTCTTCTTGCCGCGGCGCATGACCTTCTTGGGTTTGGCGCGTCGGGAGTTTGACTTTCGTGCCATCAGAAGGGCTCCTCATCGGTCGAATGGGTAGGTGCCTGGCTGGGTGCCTGGCCCCCTCCGGACACAACTGAGCTACCAGCTTCGCCCCTGAACTCGGTTCGGGTCACCTCGGCTGTTGCCCAGCGGAGGCTCGGAGCGACCTCGTCTGCGATGACCTCAACCTTTGAGCGGCGCTCACCGTTGTCGTTCTCCCAGGACTGCTGGTCGAGGCGGCCGTAGACCACCACGCGGTTTCCCTTGCTCAGTGACTCGGCGACGTTCTCGGCAAGGTCGCGCCAGCAGGTGACGTCAAAAAATGATACTGACTCCTCACCATCTCGATTCTTACGGTTCCATGCAAGGCCGAAACTGGCCACTGCGATCCCGGCGGGGGTAAACCGCAGCTCGGGGTCACGGGTGATGTTTCCGACCAGGGTGACGGTGTTGTCAAATGCCATGTGACTGTTCCTTTCTCAGCCGACGTCTGCCGGCTCGGCCTCGCCGATGAGGCCACGCCTGGTGGCCTCGTCATCGGGGAGGCGCATGATCTTGTGGCGGACAACGTCACTGCGGTCCGCAAGTCGGAGAATCCGATCGGTGGAGTCCAGATCGTTGGCCTCTGTAACGACCTCGAGGACGACGTAGAAGCCCTCCCATTTGTGGTCGATCTGGTAGGCAAAACGGCGGCGACCCCATGGCTCGGTGTCGAACACTGTCGGGATGCGGCCACCCTCGGCTTCGATGTTGGTGGTGACCTGGGTCTGCCAGGCCGCAACGGCCTCCTCGTCGAGGTCGCCGTTGTAGATGATCATCAGTTCGTAGACCCGCATTGCAGGTACTCACCTCCTGTGGACAGGGGCCTTGGTCGGCCCGGGGCCCCGTAAGGGGCAGGGGGACATGTTGTCGGACTTCTCGGGGAGAAGCGATCAAAGGCTACCGGCAGCGGTGTTGGATCCACGCAGCCATCCTGCTAGGGGGGTGTGACAGTCCTCTCACGTGCAACATGGCACCTGGACAAGGAAGGTGGTGAAGCCCTACCGCTCAGGCTCCGTCGTAGAGACCAAGGGATTCGGCGTCCTCGTCGCTCAAGCGGTAGCTCTCCTCAGCAGAGGGAAATGAACCGGACCGCACATCGCAGGCGAACCGGGTCAGGGCATCAACCCCTTCAGAATGCAGGTCCGCGTAGCGTCGAACGAATCGGGGACGCATGTCCTGCTCGATCCCGAGCACGTCGTGGAACACCAGCACCTGACCATCACAGTCGGGTCCGGCACCGATTCCAATCGTGGGAACGTCGACCGAACCCGTGACCATCGCCGCAACCTGGTCCGGCACCCCTTCAAGAACGATTGCGAAGCAGCCCGCGTGGGCCAGGGCCTTGGCCGCTGCCACCAGGCCAAGCGCCGCCACAGCGTTTCTGCCCTGGACCCTGAAACCACCCATTGCATTCACCGACTGGGGGGTGAGGCCGATATGTCCCATCACGGGAATCTCAGCTGCGACCAGTGCCTCGACCATCGGCAACCGTCGCCGACCACCTTCCAGCTTCACCGCCCCGGCTCCGGCACGTATGAGGGTGGCCGCATTGGCGAGAGTGTCCCCGGTCGAGACGTGAAAGCTCATCCAGGGCATGTCAGCGACCACCAGAGACAATGGCCGGGCTCGTGCGACCGCTGCCGTGTGGTGCGCTATGTCGTCCACGGTCACCTGGAGCGTGTTCTCATGTCCGAGGACGACCATTGCCACCGAGTCGCCGACCAGGATCAGGTCGGCACCGGCTTCGTCGACCATCCGTGCACCTGGCGCGTCATAGGCGGTGACCATCACGAGGGGTTCCGCGCCGTCGGCGACCTTACGCTCACGAACAGCGGGAACCGTCAACCTCTGAGCCACGGTCGGCCTCCTTGCCGTCCGGCGCCATTCGGCTGCCGGCAGTGTGGAAAGGCTAACAGCGTGAGCTGCCTAAGACTGGCCCCGGCCCATCGAGGTGATCCGCACGAGATGGTTCCAGCCACAGTCCGCACATACCTCGACCACATAGGCAGACAGGTCGGCACGGCGCTCATCAAGCCTCACCAGTTCTCCGGGGGTGGAGATGCAGCGCCCATGGGATGGCAACCTGGGCCCGAATACGTAGGTGACATGGGCCACCTCGTGTTCCTCGCAGATCGGACACGTCTCGGTGGTTGGTGTGCCGCACTCGACGGCGTTGCGGCACAGCATCGGCTGGGCGTCACAGACAAGATCCGTTGCAAGGTTCCCGGTACGCCAGGCGTTGACGGTGGTCTGTCGAGCCAGGCGGTAGTCGACGTCTGCGGGCCGCCGGGCAGGGACCAACCCCTGTCGTGCCTGACCCAGCTGACCTGTCTGGCCTCGTGCCATCTGGCCACTGTAGGGCAAGCCCGAGCGGCGGTCCGTAAGAGTCGTATTCGCCGACGGGACGAACGAGTCAGGTGCGGTCGGCCCACCAGGCCGACAGACGTCTGACCACCTCGTCGTGATCCAGGCGGCCCTCGCTGAAACGGAGGTCCGTGAGCCATGCAAGGGCCTCTCCAACCTGGGTTCCGGGCTCGAGGCCCAACAGGTCCATGACAGCGGCACCGTCCAGTGCAGGACCCATGTCATCCAGTTCCCCGGCGGCGGCGAGTCGGTTCACGGCGGCACCAAGGTCTCGGTCATCCAGTTCGAGGACCACAGCCAGGCGCAGGGCAGGGTGCAGCATGTCGCCTGCGTTCGCCGCTAGGCGGCGCACGGCCTCGTCTGACCACCGTGGGCCACGGGCCCCGGCAACGTCGTCAATCGTGCTCACAAGGCGCATCAGGTCGGACGTGTCACGTCCTGACATCCGCAGGCCCACCGCCATGTCGCGCAGTGCGGCAGCACCGACCACGGAGCCAAGGACCGCCAGCCGGAGCAGAGGTTCAGGTGGCGCCCCAGCCACCTGGTCAAGGACCCCAGACAGGGACCTGGGTTCCAGACCGGCAACCCCGGGAAGAATGTGACCGACGAGCCCGGCGTCGGTCAGCAGCGCCAGTCCGGGTCCCGGGTCCAGAAGAGAAAGCAACCGGAACAACTCGACGCACTTTCTCTCGGCAGACACGATTTCCATCCGGTCGGCGAGGTTCGTGGCTGCGTCCACCAGGCCAGGCACAGGGGTGAAGCCGTAACCAGCCACAAAGCGGGCAGCCCTTATCATCCGGAGCGGATCGTCGGCGAACGAAATCTCCGGATCCAGCGGAGTCCGCAACAGCCCGGCCTCGAGGTCGGAGCGACCGCCGTGCGGGTCGTGGAGGACCCCGTCGGCGACGTCGACCGCCATGGCGTTCACGGTGAAGTCACGCCTTGACAGGTCCTCGGCCAGGTCCATCGAGTAGGACACATCCGGCTTGCGGGAATCGGAGGTGTAGGCCTCGGCACGGTGGGTCGTGATCTCGATCGTGCGGCCCTCCAGCCTTACCCCGATTGTGCCGAACCTCTCACCCTGCAGCCACACGGCGTCGACGACGCCGTCCACCAGAACCTTCATTTGGTCGGGTGTGGCGTCGGTGGTCAGGTCCAGGTCTGGAGTATCGACCTGTCGGCCCAGCAACTCGTCTCGTACGATCCCTCCCACCAAGTAGAGGCGGTGACCCGCCCGGTCGAATCGGTCGGAGAGAGGTGCAACCACCCTCCGTTGCTCGTCGAACGATCCGTTCATGTACCAACTCCGTGAAGTTCCACCACCTGGTCGACCACATCACGGCCGGGACCCTCACCGCTCGACGGCTCGGGCCTGTGGTCGACCCCGACGACTGCGGCTAGGACCGCACCAGCCGAATCGGCGAGGGCACCGAGGTCATAGCCCCCCTCGAGGAAGAGGACACAACGGCTGACCGGCACCAGGCCCACTATTCGGGCAACCAGGTCGGCAAAGTCGCCAGAGGTCAAGCCCAGTTCCGAAAGGGGATCCAGCCGGTGCCCGTCAAAGCCGGCTGACACCAGCAACCAGTCCGGATCGAACCCCTCGAGAACGGGAATGACGGCAGCATCAAGGCCGTAGCGGTAGGTGTCGCCGGCGGAGCCGACCGGTAGCGGCATGTTGAGCGTCGTGCCCGCCCCATCACCCTCACCGGTCTCGTCAATCCTGCCGGTTCCCGGATACAGGGGCCACTGGTGGAGGGAGACGAACAGGACACGGCCGTCGGAGTAGAAGATGTCCTGTGTCCCGTTGCCGTGGTGGGCGTCGATGTCAACTACCGCCACCCGCTCGCCGGCTGCGGCCAACGAGGCCGCTGTCACCGCCACGTTGTTCACGAGACAGAACCCCATTGACGTCGTATCGGTGGCGTGGTGGCCGGGTGGTCTCACAGCGCAGAAGGCCACGTCTGCGACGCCCTCCCTGAGTGCCTCAACTGCCACGAGCCCGGCCCCCGCCGCCAGCCGCGCAGCCTCCCAGGATCGGATACCCATGTAGGTGTCGATGTCGACCTGTCCACCGCCGGATGCGTGAAGGTCCTCGAGGTGTTTGAGTTGCGTAGTGGAATGACAGCGCAAGAGGTCGGCATAGGTGGCCAGGATGGGCTCACATCCGACAATCGCCTCGGCCACACCCGCAGCCTCGATTCCCGACCAGACAGCCTCGAGGCGTGCCGGCCTCTCTGGGTGGCTCCGCTCCCTGCGATGATCGAGGAACCGTTCGTCTGTCACCATCAGCACGGTCACGCGCCGAGCGTAACCGTCCGCCAGGGACCAGCGGAGTGGATCTCCCGCCGTGACCGAAAGGGCGGCTGATCGGGCCCCAGAACCGTAGGGTGAGATCATCGCAGGCAGGCCACCAGAGACGTCATCGGGCACGCCGCCGCGGACTGTGGCCACCACACATGGCGGTGCACGCTTCCGGCACGGCCCGTGGCGCGGATCAGCCACGATCGCCCAGGTCGTTCCCATCGGTGGAGGCGCCGTTGACCGCGAGGCAACCGAGGAGATTTCAAGTCTCGTGCTGGGCCTCGGATTCCACAAGATCCTGACGGCTGCACTCGGACCAGGCGAACAGAAACCCTTCCTGGAGTTCGGATACCGGATACACGAACCCCTCCGCCTACTCGAACTGAACCTGGATCCCGACACGATCGACCGGTCGACCAGACCCACCAGGCGTATGCGACGCCGTGACGTTGCTGCAAGCCTCGCAATCGATACCGCTTCGTTCACCAGTTTCTGGCAGTTCGACGCAGATGCCCTCGGCGAGGCTCTCTCGGCCACACCCACCAGTCGCCGCCGGGTTGTCCGTTCCGGTCAGGTGGTCCTCGGCTACGCCGTGACCGGTCACGCCAACCGAACCGGCTTCATTCAGAGGCTCGCCGTCGACCCCGCCAACAGGAGAACCGGGGTCGGGAGCTCCCTCCTCGCAGACGGGTTGGCCTGGCTGCAGGCCAGGGGCGCGCGAAGCGTCCTCGTCAACACCCAGCCTGAGAACGAAGCAGCCTTGTCCCTCTACGATCAGTTCGACTTCGTGGAACGCCCTGGTGGGCTCGCGGTGCTCTGCCTTGAGGCTTCGCCCCCGCGGCTACGCTCCGCCAATAACGAGGAGACGACATGACCGTCAGAATTGTCACCGACAGCGCCTGCGACCTCAGCGACGAAGAGGTCTCGTCGCTCGGAATCGACGTGGTTCCTCTGAGCATCCGATTTGGCGAGCAGCAGTTCCTCGACCGCGACGAGTTGAGCGTCGAGGACTTCTACTCCCGCATGGCGACCAGCGACGACCTGCCACAGACCGCTGCCCCGGCACCTGGTGCATTTGAGGCCGTGTTCCGCAGACGACTCGAAGAGGGTGCCGAGTCCATCGTGTGCATCAACCTCTCGGCGGGGCTCTCAGCGACCCTGCAATCTGCCGAGACCGGTGCACGCGATCTCGACGCCGACATCCGTCTGGTCGACAGCAAGTCCATCACGGGTGGCCTCGGCACCATGGTGCTGGCAGCGGCCCGGGCCGCCAACGACGGGGCCCCGGCCGACGAGATCGTGGCGCTGGTAGAGGACCTTCGGGCACGCACACATGTCTACGGAGCCATCGACACCCTCGAGAACCTCAAGAAGGGCGGCCGAATCGGCAACGCCCAGGCCCTGCTCGGAAGCGTCCTCTCGATCAAGCCCCTGATCAACATCAGCACGGGGGTAGTTGAAGAGGCAGGCAGACAGCGCACCCGCAGGAAGTCCCTTGGCTGGCTCAGGGACAAGGTCGCAGGACACGGCAGCGACATCTCGAACCTGTCGGTAATGCACGCGCAGGCTGAAGACATCGACGTGCTTCTGGAGATGCTGGCCCCGCTGGTTGACCCGGCCGACACAAGGGTCGGTGTGATCGGTCCCGTGGTGGCCAGCCACGGTGGCCCCGGCGTTGTCGGAATGTGCTTCACGCTGGAAAGTTGACTTCATCCGGCACCATCATCGGTCGCCGTTACCGACTCGAAAACCAGGTATCTGACACCGTCAGGACCGAGGTCTGGCGTGGTTGTGACGAGGTGCTCCAGCGACCTGTGACAATCAAGCTCGTCCGGTCCGGTGACGTGCCCACCGGAGCGGGCCGGCTGGCGGTTACGGGCGCTGTGGCCGTCTACGACACGCTCAGCCATGAGGGCCTTGGCGTGGTGGTGTCAGAGTGGGTCGAGGCCTGGCCGCTGGACCGGATACTGGAGAGACAGATCACCCTGCGACCCGCCGACGTTGTCGAGATTCTGGGCGGGATGGCCCGAATTCTGGCAGATGCCCATGCACTCGGAGTTCCCCATGGTTCGGTGAAGCCATCCAACGTCCTTGTCTCAGACGACGGAACGATCCACCTCACCGACTTCCGGGAACGGGCTGGTGGAGCCGAACCACTGGCCACGGCTCCCGACATCGCCGGGTTCGGGATCATCATGGCATCACTGCTCTCGAGATGCCGACGAGACTCGATCCCACCCCACCTGATCGACCTCATAGGTCGTCTGGAACCAACCGACCCATCCCGGGTTCCCGACCTTCTGGAGATCAGGCTGGCCCTGCAACCCCCGAGAGAGCCGAGAACGGGCCGCCACACCGGTCGCTGGCTCATTACCCTCGCCGCCCTGGTCGCCACAATCGCAGTCGCCTCGGCAGCGGCGAAAATCCTCTACGGAGATGATCGACCACCAGACGTGCCAGATGAGGTGAAGGTCGACAGCTTAAACGCCACACCCTGAAGGCCCTGTCTCCGATCGGCTGCACCGGAGTGCGCTGTAGGCTCGAACCATGCCCGAACCGACCGGCACTGATCCGGAACCCGGGCCGTCAGACGAAGGCCGCGACTGGGCGGTTGCCGCTACGAACCGGGTCGTCGAGGTTGTGGACCGCATAAGGTCCACAACCACCCAACCCGCCCTCACGGCCACCCGTGGCATCGTCTACGGGCTGCTGGCGGGCATCTGCCTCATCGCCCTCGTGGTCTTCCTCTTCCTTGGAATATTCCGCCTACTCGACGTGGTTCTCCCAGGTGAGAGCTGGTCGGCACACCTTGTACTCGGTGCAGCGCTGTGCCTCGTCGGTTCCCTGCTGTGGGCCCGGCGACACACCAGCCGACAGGGTGGCTGACCCGGCCAACCGTTCATGAGCCCAACTGGAGATCACATGTCTGTTGCATCACGTCAGGTTGTCATCATCGGCTCGGGACCTGCCGGCCTGACCGCCGCCATCTACGCCGCCAGGGCCGACCTGGAGCCGTTGGTGATCGAGGGAGAGCCCTCGTCGACGAGCGACCAGCCGGGAGGCCAGTTGATGCTGACCACCGAGGTCGAGAACTTCCCGGGCTTTCCCGAGGGCGTCACCGGCCCACAGTTGATGGCCGACATGCGTGCCCAGGCATCCCGGTTCGGCGCCGAGATGGTCAGCCAGCGCGTCAGTCGTGTCGACCTGTCCGAGAGGCCCTTCAAGGTCTGGATAGGTGATCCCAACTCATCCACGCCCACCCACCTGGCCAACTCACTGATCGTCTCCACCGGGGCCCAGTCGGTGATGCTCGGTCTCGAAGCCGAACAGCGGCTCATCGGGCACGGCCTGTCCACATGCGCCACCTGCGACGGTTTCTTCTTTAGGGGCCAGGAAATCGCGGTCGTCGGTGGCGGCGACTCTGCGATCGAGGAGGCGACTTTTCTAACCAGGTTCGCCAGCAGGGTGACGATCATCCATCGCCGCGATGAGTTGAGGGCTTCCAAGATCATGCAGCAGCGGGCCTTTGACAACCCGAAGATCGAGTTCGCCTGGAACAGCGTTGTCGACGACATCCTGGGCGAGTCCGTGGTCACCGGCCTGCGCCTCCGCGACACCACCACTGACGAAGTTCGCGAGTTTCCGGTTACGGGCGTCTTCGTGGCCATCGGCCACAAACCCAACTCGGGTCTCTTTTCAGACCAACTAGACATGGATGGCAACGGCTACCTGGTCACCGGTCCCGACAGGTCAACGACAAACATCAACGGCGTCTTTGCCTGCGGCGACGTACAGGACCACACCTACAGGCAGGCCATCACCGCTGCCGCCTCCGGGTGCATGGCGGCCATCGATGCCGAACGTTGGCTCAAGAGCCTGCACTGACCAGGGTGCCGCCACAGCGGTGCCGACCCCGGTAGATCGCCGGATGTCACACTGCAACCCCATCCGAGCTCTGATCGGATAGAACACACAGTCAGCGAATCGACCCGGAAGAGACGAGACACAACAATGGCAGGCGCAATCACCAACCTGACCGACAGCACGTTCGACGAGGAGATCGGTTCGGCCAGTGGACCGGTGCTGGTCGATTTCTGGGCCGAATGGTGTGGGCCGTGCAAGATGATCGCACCGATTCTCGAAGAGATCGCCGACGAGAAGGCGGGTTCTCTCAGCGTGGCAAAGGTAAACGTCGACGACTCTCCCGGCCTGGCCCAGCGCTTCGGGGTCATGAGCATTCCAACCCTGATCCTCTTCGACAGTGGTGAGCCGGCCAAACACCTCGTCGGCGCCAAGGGCAAGCCCCAACTGCTCGAGGAACTGGCCGATTTCATCTAGGCCACCGTTCACCGCTTCACCTTCCGACCAACCGGGCACCAATGGCTAAACCGACGCCTCCCGGCCCCGGCATGAGCGGCGATGTAGTCCGTGACCTGCACAGACGTCTGGACGCCGTGTCGTTCCCGGTCACCGGGCCCGAGGCCTCCGATGGTTTCTTCGGTGAGCGCACAACATCCAGCCTCATCGGGTTCCAGGCAGAGAGGGGCCTGAACCAACACGGGCTGCTCGACGAAGCCACGTCAGCCGCTCTGGTCGAGGCCGGCCACCGCCTCGGCGATCGTCACCTGTACCTGCACTCACCCATGCTGCGTGGTGACGACATCGCCGACCTCCAGCTCCGTCTGGGAAGCCTCGGGTTCGATGCAGGCAGGATCGACGGCATATTCGGTCCCGACACGACAGGAGCGCTTCTCGAGTTCCAGCGCAACACGGGCCTTGTGCCTGACGGTATAGCCGGACCGTCGACGGTCAGGGGACTCAGGAACCTGGGTGGCCGTTCAGCCGATTCAACACCGGTCGCGCAGGTACGCGAGCTGGAGAAGTTGCGGCGCAGTGGGCCCGAGTTGGCCAACCGTCGTATGGCTATAGGGCATTTCGGCAGTTCGGCCGTCCTGACCACTGCTCTGGCCAGATCACTACGCAACCGGGGGGCCTACGTGGTGGCCCTCGACCACCCCGACGATTCGATCCAGGCCGATACCGCCAACCAGTTCGATGCCGAGATGTACCTGGGCCTCAGGATCGAGAATCACCCCGGGTGCAGGATCGCCTATTTCGAAACAGAGGGTTTCCGCAGCGAGGGAGGCCTCCGGCTGGCACATCGTTGTGCCGCTGCACTGGCTGGTGCCGGCCTGGACGTGGCCCCCGCACAGGGCATGCGCCTCCCGATCCTGCGTGGCACCCGGATGCCTGCGGTCCTGTGCTCGCTGGCACCACCTGCATCCGTTGTCCAGGCCACAGCCGAGGTGGCTGAAGCCCTGGCAGGGGCCGTGGTTGCGTGGGTCGCCGATCCGGCCGCTGATCCATCCTGAACAGCCGGCAACACCCCCGTCACCCGGCCGTGGTGCTCGTGGTTGTCGACGGGGTCAGGGGTTGAGGATGTTGAATATTCGGCTCAGATCGTCCCTGTCTGCGAAAGCGACCGTGATCCTGCCCCGACGCCCGCGGGTCGTCACCTTGACGGTCGTATCCAATCGAGCGGAGAGCAGCCGCTCGACCTCAAGTAGGGCAGCGTCGGCTGTCGACCCCGGAATGGGTGCAATCACCGGGGTCTGAACCGGCTGTATCAGGTCCCGTGCGAGGTCCTCGGTCTGCCTGACCGAAAGGCCTTCGTCTCTGATGCGGTCGGCAACGGTCTCCTGGACCTGCCGGTCGTCGAGACCTGCCAGTGCCCTTCCGTGGCCTGCCGAGATCTGGCCATCGCGCAGCATCCCGAGGATGCGATCCGGTAGTTGAAGCAGTCGCACGGAGTTGGCGACAGCAGGCCTGCTCCTCCCGACCCTCTCGGCCACCTCCTGCTGGGTCATCTGGAACTCGTCCATCAGGCGGTGGTACGCCTGGGCCTCCTCGAGCGGGTTGAGGTCGTCACGGTGGAGGTTCTCGACCAAAGCGTGTTCAAGGGCCGTCCTGTCATCGGTCGTACGGACGATCGCGGGAATGGTGGTGAGGCCGACCCGGCAGGCGGCACGCCAGCGACGTTCTCCCGCCACCAGCTCGAAACCGTCGCTGGTCTGGCGGACCAGTACCGGCTGCAACACGCCCACCTCGCCGATCGAGCGGGCCAACTCGTCCATGCGCTCGTCGTCAAAGTCATTCCTGGGCTGGAGCCTGCCTGGAGAAAGGCTTTCGACCGGAATGTCAATATATCGGGAATGACTCCTATTTATCTCCAAATCACCCTCCCCCACCAACTCGGACGGATTTACCGCTGGTTCGGGTATCAGGGCTGCCAGCCCCCTACCCAGTCCTGTTGGACGGTTCATGCGGCTACCTCCAGTGCAAGTTGCCTGTATGCCAGTGCTCCCCGGGATGTCGGGTCAAAGACGGTTATCGGCTGGCCGAACGACGGCGCCTCGGAGAGACGTACGGATCTGGGTATCACCTGGCGACAGACCCGATCACCGAAGTAGGAGCGGACCTCTACGGCAACCTGCTGGGACAGGTTGGTTCGGGCGTCAAACATGACCAGGACAATCGTCGAGACCTTCAGGTCTGAATTCAGGTTGGCCCTCACCAGGTCCACGTTTCCGACCAGCTGCCCAAGTCCCTCGAGGGCGAAGTACTCACACTGAATCGGCACCAGGACCTCGTCGGCGGCCACGAGTGCGTTCACCGTCAGCAGCCCCAACGCCGGAGGGCAGTCCATCAGGATCCAGTCGTAGTCCGACAGGAGCGGTTCGAGGGCCCGCTGCAGACGGTTCTCGCGACTGAATGCCGTTACCAGCTCGATCTCGGCACCAGCCAGGGCGAGGCTGGAGGGAACGAGGGAGAGGCCGGGTACATCCAATTCCAGTACCACGTCAGCCAGCGGAACATTGTGCAACAGGGCGTCGTAGACAGAGGCTTCCACATCGCGGCTGGAAACACCGAGGCCCGTTGTGGCATTTGACTGCGGGTCCAGGTCAACGAGCAGGACCCTGCTCCCCTGTTCTGCAAGGGCAGCCCCGAGGTTGATGGTTGTCGTTGTCTTGCCGACCCCACCCTTCTGGTTGGCGACCGCCATCACCCGCGCTGGACGATTCTCAGATTCCATTGACTGGATACTGCTCCCGGACCCCGCCGATTGCAAGGACCCTCAGCAAGCACGCCTCTGTGGCCCATTCCGGACAGGCCACTGGAACAGTGAACCGACATGTTCCACGTGAAACACCGTCGCGGAAACCATGGGTTGGCCCCTCAGAACAACGGATCAACGACCTGGCGGCTGTTTCGCCTCGGATAGCGCTCCGGACAGGAGCCCCCTGACGCGAAGGCCCTGTAATTGGCCGAGCCAGAGTGCCAGGAACCCTCGTCCACCAGGTCCAACTCTCTGAGAACCCCTTGGGACCACCTCGAATCACCCGAGGGAGGCTCGCTCACCACCAGCCTGCCACCCTCTGAAAGAAGGGGGGCGCCACACTCCAGGGTCATGGCCGGAGGCCCGAAACCCCGTGCGGTTACAAGGTTTGCCACGCCCCGGAGGGATCCCCGGGCAACGTCGACGACGTCTCCGCAGACAACCTCCACCCGATCTAGTAGGTCCAACTCACTGACAGCCCAACGCAGGAAGGTGCAGCGCCTTGCGGCACGGTCAACCAGAACCCAGTTCCCGTCAGTCAAACCCGCAAGAACAAGGCCCGGGAGCCCACCACCGGACCCGATGTCGACTCCAAGATCACCAGCATCAAGGCGAATTGGTGCCTGATCGACCCCGCGGCGCAAGAAACCCGTGCTGTGTTCCACCCCGGCATCTGCCGCAGCCGGGGTTGCGAAGCCCTCAGCCGCCGCCGCCTCGAGAACGTCGCGGACGTTCCCGGTCAAAGAATCAACCGGCCCCTTCGACCAGGATCACCACCCTACGGGATGTATCGCTGCCCTCTGAGGCCGTCGAAACACCTTCGATCTCACCCACAACGTCGTGGACAACCTTGCGGTCAGATGCCGCCATGGGCTCGAGGGCACGCTCCCGACCGTCTTCGAGCACCGCCTCAGCCTGCGTTCGGGCGAAGCCCTCAAGGAATGACCTACGGCGCTCCCGGTAGCCACCGATGTCGACGATGAGTGAACCGGCGGCAGATCCCTGGGATTTCCGCTGGATTATCGTTCGGGATAGCTCGGTGATCGCACGGACGGTTTCGCCTCTCTGACCGATGGCGAGCCCCAGATTCAGACCGTGGGCCTCAACCGTCAAGCGATCCTCGTCAATTGTGCTTGCAACCCGGGCGTCGAGGCCCATCTTGTCGAGAAGTCCCTGGAGGAAGCCCTCTGTGATCTTGGCCTGTGTCGACAGGTCCATCTTTTCCACGTCTGCCTTCTCCTCACGGTTTCCGCGGCCGTTGTCGGCCGTTGCCTTCTCCTTGGACGGGATCTTGCCACCCCTATCCCTGCCTGATCCACCTGTTGTGTTCTTTTCTGTTGAACGGCCGTCAGATCTTTCGCCGCGGTGTCGTCCTGATCCACCTGTGCCACGGTCATCGCCGGCCCTACCGCCCTTGTTGCCCTCGCTGCGGCCGTTACCGTCCGAGGTGTCCTCTTTCGATTCTGACCTGCCTTTTCCCTTCCCTGACCGGTTGCCCCTGCCTCGCGACCTGTCGCCCCGCCGGTTTCGGTCCCTACGTTCGGTCTTCGAACGGGGGCTGGTCGGGCGCACCCTGGCACGCATCCGGGCATCGGTTCGCTTGAGGCCCAGCATCCGGCTAGTGGCTTCCTCAAGCACCTCGTATTCAAGTTCGTCCTCAGCGACCCCCAGACGATCGAGGGCCCTTTCCTTTGCCTCGTCCAGCGTGGTGCCGGTTGTCTCTATCCACTCCACTGTCTATTTCCTCCGCTTCTTCCTGGCCTTGCGGGCTCCCTGTGTCCCGGGCGGGGTGGTACGTCCACCCCCGGAACGATCAGCCTGTGGCCTGTTGGTCCTATCTGTCGTCTTCTTTCCAGTCCTGCCGGACTTACCCTTGTCAACAGGTGCTTCCTTGGCCTTCCTACGCCCAAACAGGCCACCTTTTCCGGTGGTATTGGTATCTTCTGTTACCGAATGAGACTTATTCTTGTGTTCTCCAGCCTTCGTACGGGCCCGCCGCGCCGTCGACGAGGTGCCCGGGCCCGATGCACTGCCACCCGGCTTCTTTGCACCGCCTGAGGACTTGGCACTCCCCGAGTCGCCACCCTTCTTCTTCGGCTTTTCGGAGGGCTCCTCCGCAGGCTCAGGAATGACAACTGCCGCCGCATGGCTGTGAGGTCCATAGAGGCTTCGGGTGATGTAGGACTGCTGGCCGATCCGATAGAGGTTCGAGATGACGAAGTAGAGAACCAGCGCCGCGTCCAGGCTGTAGGAGATGACCGGCAGGAAGAACGGCATCACCTTCATGATCATCTGCTGCTGTGGGTTCACCGGGGAGTCCTTGTTCCGGCCCCTGATTTGCTGCTGCTGGATCCAGGAGCTGCCGAAGACCACGAGGATCAGGAAGAAGTAGGGGAGTGCCTGAACGATTCCCGCCGACAGGGCATCGCTGGCCGACCTCGAGAGATCGACACCCCACGACACCATCTCGGTCTGCTGGCTGAGATCCACGAACAGTTGTGAATCGGCTGCCACGTAGTCGGGATAGAAGACCTGTGGGTCGGCCGGTGCGCCTGAAAGTGGCTGGTCAGAAGCCAATCGGCCAGCAATCCAACCGGCGTTCTCACCGATTTCGGAGAGTCGTCGCGTCAGACCACGCAACACGTTGTAGAGGACGATGAATACCGGCGCCTGGACAAACAGCGGCAGGCAACCGCCCATGGGATTGATGCCATTGGCCTGGTAGAAGGCCATCAACTCCTTGTTCATCTTCTCCCGGTCACCCTTGTGCCGGGTCTGGATCTTCTTCATCTCAGGTTGGAGATGCTGCATCTTGATCATGGACCGCGTGCCCTTGAGGGTCAGCGGGGTTACGACAACCATCACGACGAGTGTCAGGAGAACTATTGAAAGGCCCAGCGATGGAACCAGGTCGTAGAACCAGGCCAGGACCATGGCAATCAGGTCGAACATCGCCAGGACCCCCGATCTGTTGAATCAACGCCGTCAGCAGTAGGAACCGGATCCCAGCCGTGTCCACCCCAGGGATGGCATCGTGACAGTCGGCGAAAGGTGAGCCACAGGCCTCGTCCGGCACCCTGGTGTTCAATGGCGTCGAGGGCGTAGTTGGAACAGGTGGGCAGGTACCGGCACGGTGTTGGCCGGCCATCCGTCAGGCGCTGATAGGCACGAACAAGGCTACACAGAAACCCCGAAACAAAGCTTTGGCCAGTGCTCTTAACCTCAACTACTGCTGTCATCGGATTTCCTCGGACGAAAGTTCGCCTACCGCCGCAACCAGGTGACGCCGGAGCGTCGCATGGTCGCACGATGCCGCAGGCGGCAGAACCCGGATGAGGAAGTCTCCATCCGGAGGCCCGTCGACCTGTCTGTCCAGTTCAGTCATGACAGTGCGGAGTCGACGACGAATTCGGTTGCGCACAACGGCGCCCCCGACGGCACGGCTGATCGCATAGGCCACCCTTGGCCCACCGTCATGGAAATTGGGTGGATCGGGATCAAATGCCCTGAACCTGACCTCAAGGGGTCCGCGGCGGACTGTTCGACCATCACGACGAAGGGCCATAAAGTCGTCTCGGTAGCGGAGTCGACGGATCAAGCCGACAGTCGGGATCGGCCCCTTTGGCGCCGGGCTTTCACAATTGCCCGGCCCGCCCTGGTGCGCATGCGCCTGCGAAAGCCGTGCTTGCGGGCCCGCTTGCGGACGTTTGGCTGGTATGTACGCTTCATCGTCTGGCTCCTGGTCGCACGGTGGGCGTCATCAGGAAGGGGAGCGCCCAGGTGCTGTCGATTTGGTCTCTGACCATGCCCAGAACAAGTCGGACACGGAAACAGATCTCATATGGACCGACACGTATCGTCGGTAGCGACAACTGACCGCCCAGGTTGAGGATCGGTGGCAGCGTCGTTCCAATGAGGCTAGGGGGCACCCCGGGCGCGCGCCAACCAGCAGTCTCAGTACCTGACCCCTCAGTACCTCAATCGGGAAGTTATCCACACTATCCACAGGGCTATGGTCCATCTGAACTGCTGCGTCGTGGCGGATCTGGCACGCGGTGGTAGCCACCGACTACATTCCAAAACCAGCACCTGAGCAGGTAATTCAACTCACGCTTTTGCCACTTGTGCGAGAACCTCTCTCCGGTGCTACGTTGCCCCGCCCACTGGAAGGGGCATCGGTGCCCACCAGGTCAGAATTCACCGATCAGACCCGGAATCCACAGAAGAATCCACACTTGTGGATAACACGCAAGGAGCCATTGCCTTGATGAAAGAGTGTGAACTGCCTTGAGCAACGCAACGCAATTGTGGGAATCGTGTGGCAAGGCCATTCGAGCCCAGGTCTCCGACGTGGTCTGGCAAACCACCTTTAGTTCTGCCAGGCCGATCTCCCTCGAAGACGACACCCTCATCGTGGTCGTACCGAGCACCGTGGTGAAGCAGAGGATCGAAGGGCGCTACAACGGCCTCGTCCACGATGCGGTGTCCGAAGCCGGCGACGATCGACTGAACCTCCTTATCCGGGTGGAAAACAGCCACCAGGAGACGTTCCCGGACACCGTCGACGAGATCACCTTTCCAGATCCATCCGTTGACTCCGTCGATGTAATCGATCCGGCAGGCATTCAACTCGACACACCCACCCAGCCGGCTGTCAGCACGCCTACTCCGACAACCGCCTCGCCGGGCCGGAACCGCAACACCTTCGATGACTTCGTCATCGGAACATCCAACCGCTTTGCACACGCCGCTGCCCAGGCTGTCTCCGAAACTCCTGGACGCTCCTACAACCCACTGTTCATCTACGGCGGAGCCGGACTCGGAAAGACGCACCTCCTTCAAGCTGTGGCCACATACGTGGAGGACCACTACCCGAACTACCAGGTCAGGTACGTATCCAGCGAAACGTTCATGAACCGCTTTGTCGAGGCCATCCGCAACAAGACCCTTCCAGAGTTCAAACAGCACTACAGGAACATCGACGTCCTCCTGGTCGACGACATTCAATTCATGGAAGGCAAGGAGGGGCTTCAGGAGGAGTTCTTCCACACCTTCAACTCGATTCAGCAGGCAGGCGGTCAGATCGTTCTGACGAGCGACCGCTCGCCCGACTCGATTCCAACTCTCGAAGACCGCCTCCGGAGCCGTTTCAAAATGGGCCTCGTCACCCATATCCAACCCCCCGATATTGAGACAAGGTTGGCCATCCTTCACAAGAAGGCCACGTTTACGGCTGGAAACATCCAGGTTCCAGACGAGGTGCTCCTCTTCATCGCAGAGAACATCACGACCAACATCCGCGAACTAGAAGGAGCCCTGACACGTGTTGCAGCATTCTCCAGCCTCAACGACGTTCCATGTACACGTGACATGGCGCTGACGGTTCTTGGAGACCTCATCACCAACAACCTGCCCCTGCCCATCACCCCCGACCTGATCCTTTCCAAGACATCGACCATGTACGGTTTCAGCCACGATGAGCTCATCGGCGCAAGCCGACGACGCCCACTCGTGACCGCCCGACAGGTGGCCATGTACACGTTCAGGGAACTCACTGACCTCAGCTACCCCGCAATTGCAAGGGAGTTCGGCGGCAGGGACCACACCACTGTCATCCATGCCGTAGACAAGATCGGCAAACTCATGTCGGAACGACGCGAGATCTACGACCAGGTCACAGCACTGGTGTCAGCCATCAAGACCGGCAACTGAGGACTGTGACCATGAGTGGAGTGATCTGCGGATCACCTGTGGACCGTGGGCCGTTAACCCACAGACCAGAACGGATCGTGTTGCAGGCTGGGGATCACGGTGGATCATCGGTGGATGACTATTGCCCTTCCCACCAGCAAGAATGGGTAATCATCCACAATACACAACCCCTATTACCCCAATTACCTGATCAAATTATCATTGAGTCAAAGGTAACAAGCCTGTGAAATTCCGCTGTGAACGTGATGTCCTCGATCGTGCATTTTCGATTGCTGGTCGTGCCATCAGCAACCGTGGAAGTGCCCCACCTGTCATGTCTGGTCTTCACCTCCACCTGGTGGGCAACAACCTGGCTGTGGTTGGAAGTGACCTTGACCTGACGATCAGGGTTGATTCAAAGGTTGGGGGCCAGCAGGACGGCGAGGCTGTTCTTCCCGCAAGACTGGTAGCTGACATTGTGAGGTCACTTGACAGCGGTCAGATAACCGTGACCGTCAACGACGAAGGTGCTCGTGTTGTGGCCGGCCGGTCCGACTTCAACCTCCGGGTCATGTCGGCCGACGAGTTCCCCAGGTTCGAGGAACCTGGTGGAGATGCTGTCACACTCGATGCCGAAAGCGTTTCAGCTGCACTGGAACAAGTGGTCAAGGCCGCAAGCAGTGACGACTCGCGCCCGATTCTCACCGGTGTTCTGTTGGCTGCCGAAGATGATGGTCTCCGTTTCGTGGCCACCGATTCGTATCGCCTGGCCGTGCGTGACCTTCCTGGAACCTCTGTTCTGGGGCGTGATCAGACGGTGTTGGTTCCGTCCCGGGCCCTTGAGGTGACCGGGCGTCTGTTGGGCGATGCCGAGGAACTCACCATTAGGCTTGCAGATCGCGAAGCATCGTTCGTAGTCGACGACGTGACCATCGTGACCCGTCTGATTGAGGGGGAGTTCCCCAACTACAGAGGGCTCATCCCATCCGATCACCCGAACGTGCTTGTCGTGGATAGGGTCGCGCTGATAGATGCGGTGCGTCGTGTCGGGCTACTTGCAAGAGACGCGACTCCCGTGAGATTGGCAATGAGCAGAGACGGTCTCGAGTTGATAGCCATCACCCAGGATGTCGGTCAGGCTCACGAGACACTGGATTCCTCGTATGAGGGCAACGACCTGACCGTGGCATTCAACCCCGGATACCTGCTCGACGGCCTCGAGGTCAGCCCCGGCAACGAGGTCAGGCTGGAGACGACCGATGCCCTCAAGCCGGCGGTGATACGCAGCATCGGCGAAGCGGGCTTCCTCTACCTCCTGATGCCGGTCCGCGTCTCCTGACACGGCCTGGGCTGGCTTGAACGATGCTGGTCCGCAGGCTCTGGCTGAAGGACTTCCGGAACTACACGTCGGTCGAACTGGACCTGTCGGGCGGTATCACGGCGGTCGTCGGGGCCAACGGGCAGGGTAAGACCAACCTGGTAGAGGCGATCGCCTGGTTGGCCCAGGGGTCCTCGTTTCGTGGGGCCGCAGTCGATTCCATGGTCAGGTCCACCGTTGACCGCTCGGTCATCCGGGCCGAGGTGGAAGATGGTGGGCGGAGCACCCTTCTTGAGGCGGAACTGGTGGTGGGCGGCCGCAACCGCCTGCAGGTGAACCACAATCGGGTCCCGCGCCAGGGTGACTTCATCGGACACGTGCGTGCGACGATCTTCGGACCTGATGACCTGGTGCTCGTGAAGGGTGGGCCGGCAGAGAGGAGGAGGTTCCTCGACGACCTGCTGGTCGACATTGCGCCTTCCAACCATGGCCTCAGGTCAGATTTCGACCGGATCCTTCGCCAGAGAAACAGTCTCCTTCGCCAGGCAGGTGGTCGGGACACACCCGAGATCTCGACATCGCTTGATGTATGGGACTCAAAGCTCTGTGAAGTGGGCGGTGACCTGGCTGCAAGGCGTGTCGAGTTGCTGAAGGAACTTGCTCCCGTGGCCGGTGGGTTGGTGAAGTCGTTGAGTTCCGACAAATCTGAACTGGAGATGGCCTACGAGTGTGCCTGGGGTGAGGCGGGCCTGGAAGAGTCTCTCGCCAGGGCACGGCCCGATGATCTACGGCGGGGTACCAGCACCGTTGGCCCCCATCGTGATGAGGTAAGCCTGTCGGTTGACCGCCTACCGGCCCGTAGCCACGCCTCCCAGGGCGAGCAGCGGTCGCTGGCGGTTGCACTCAGGCTGGCCGGGCACAGGGTCGTCACCTCCAGTACCGGCAGCGATCCCGTAATCCTGTTGGACGACGTTTTTTCAGAACTTGATCCGGATAGGGCAGCAGCCCTCATTTCACTGCTGCCACAGACCCAGACAGTTGTGACCACGGCCGGGGACCTACCCGAGGGAGTGGTCGCAGACAGGCGGATCCGGATCGAGGCTGGGGTGGTGACGACGACGTGACGCCTAACTCGGGTCCAGAGCCGATTCGGAGGAGCCTTGAGCAGTTGATGGCAGGCCTCGGAGCACCTGAGATCGATGCCACCTCCACAATCGTGAAGCGTTGGCCCGAGATCGTTGGGCCGGAGTTGGCCAAAGGTGTGGTGGCCGTCGCTGTCCGTGGTTCAGAGTTGTTGGTGCGGGTCGACGATCCGGCTTGGGCCAGCCAGATTGCATGGTTGGAGGCGCAGTTGCTGGACCGGATCAATGGCCTTGTGGGCCCAGGTCGGGTCACGTCCGTCAAAGCCACGGTGGCACGCCGACCAGGGCTCTGAAGGCCCCTTCCGGGTGCCCGGCCAATCAACCGTTTTGCCGCCGGTCAGGGCCATCGGGGTGATAGGCTGGTCGGGTCGTGATAAGGCCATCTGACCTGCAGTTTTGTGTTTCCTGCAGGAGCAGACAAGTGCTGCTTTCCTCCCCTCCAGACACGCGCCCGGAAGGTGCCCGATGACAAGCACAGAGGCCACCTACAGCGCTGCCGACATTACCGTCCTCAAGGGCCTCGAGGCCGTTCGCAAGCGCCCCGGGATGTACATCGGCTCCACCGGACCGACGGGCCTGCACCACCTCGTCTGGGAGGTCGTCGACAACGCCGTCGACGAGGCCATGGCAGGTCACTGTTCGCGCATAGAAGTGACCCTTCTCCCCGAAGGCGGCTGCCAGGTGGCCGATGACGGTCGCGGTATTCCTATCGACCAGCACCACCAGTATCCCGACCTCACCGCCGCCGAGGTCGTTCTCACGATCCTTCACGCGGGGGGCAAGTTCGGAGGCGATGGCTACAAGGTCTCAGGTGGTCTTCACGGTGTGGGGATCTCGGTAGTGAACGCACTGTCCAGTCGTCTCGAGGTTGACATCGACCGTGACGGCCGTCGCCACTACATGGACTTCACCAACGGCGGAAGCCTCACCACCCGCCTGACTGACACCGGCCCAGCACCAGAGGGCCACACGGGTACCACGGTCCGCTTCTGGCCCGACCCGGCGGTCTTTGACGAGGTGAACTTCAGGGTCCAGACCCTCCTCGAACGCCTGCAGATGATGGCGTTCCTGAACAGTGGCCTCGAGATAGCCCTCAACGACGAACGATCCCCAGAAGGTGCCCAGGCTGAGGCGACCACCTTCTGCTACGAGGGCGGCATCCGGGACTTCGTTGAGCACCTCAATGCCTCAAAGGAGTCGCTGTTCTCCCTGGTCGGGTACCTCGATCAGCACGAGGACGGCAACGAGGTCGAGTTGGCGTTCCAGTGGAACACCGGTTTCAACACCGATGGTCTCCACTCGTTCGCCAACGGCATCAACACCATCGAGGGTGGTATGCACGAAGAGGGCTTCCGCAGTGCCCTCACAGGGGTCCTCAACCGCTACGCAAGAAACCGTGGCCTCTTGAGGGAGAAGGACGACAACCTCAAGGGAGAGGACATCCGCGAGGGTCTGACGGCAATTATCAGCGTCCGCCTTCCTGATCCCCAGTTCGAGGGCCAGACAAAGTCCAAGTTGGGAAATGTCGAGATCCGCTCCCTTGTCCAGAAGGCCACCAACGACAAGCTGACCGACTGGCTCGAGGAAAACCCCTCCGAGGCGAGGCGAATCGCCCAGAAGGCCATCAGTGCCCAGCGTGCCAGAATCGCAGCTCAGGAGGCACGGCAGTCGGCGCGACGCAAGTCGGCCCTTGACGGTGCCGGCATGCCAGACAAGCTCAAGGACTGCTCGTCGCGTGATCCACGTGAGTCCGAGTTGTTCATCGTCGAGGGCGACTCAGCCGGCGGTTCTGCCGTCCAGGCTCGCGATCCCCGCACCATGGCGATCCTGCCCATCCGGGGAAAGATCCTCAACGTGGAGCGGGCCCGTCCCGACCGGATGCTAAGAAACACCGAGATCAAGACGCTCATTCAGGCGATAGGAGCCGGCTTCGGAGACGACTTCGACTTCAAGAAGATCCGGTACCACAAGGTCATCTTGTTGTGCGACGCCGACGTCGACGGAAGCCATATCCGTACCCTGCTCCTCACGTTCTTCTTCAGGCAGATGAGGCCCCTTGTCGATGCAGGCCATGTCTTCATCGCCCAGCCGCCGCTGTTCTCGACGGTCGTCGGCAGGGAGAAGACCTACCTCAAGGACGACCACGCAAAGACAGCGTTCATGGCTGACAACCCAAGCCACAAGCGCGAGTTCCAACGCCTGAAGGGGCTTGGCGAAATGGACTTCGATGAACTTCGTGAGACCACAATGAAGATTTCCAGTCGGAGCCTCCTCCAGGTGTCGGTGGAGATGGGATCAATCGCCGATGAGGTGTTCTCGGTCCTGATGGGCGAAGACGTCGAGAGTCGCAAGAAGTTCATTCAGACGAATGCCCGTGACGTGCGGTTCCTGGACATCTGATGGATGACACGACCCCCGAAACAGCCGACGAGACGACCACCTCCACCCAGGGCGACACCATCGTCGGGTCGATCCAGCCAATCGAGATCCAGGAGGAGATGGAGAGATCCTTCCTGGACTACGCCATGTCGGTGATCGTGGCGAGGGCACTGCCCGATGCCCGGGACGGCCTCAAGCCGGTCCATCGACGGATTCTCTGGGGAATGTACGACCTCGGAGCCAGGCCCGATCGCCCCACTATGAAGTGCGCCCGGGTCACCGGTGAGGTGATGGGCAAGTACCACCCTCACGGCGACCAGGCTATCTACGACGCCCTCGTCCGGATGGGGCAGGACTTCAGCGTCCGCCACCTCCTGGTCCACCCCAAGGGCAACTTCGGGTACTCACCCGACGACTCACCGGCGGCCGCCCGTTACACCGAGTGCCGCCTGAAGCCCATAGCGCTCTCGATTCTTGACGGAATCGACGAGGACACAGTCGACTTCACCGAGAACTACTCGGGTGAGTTCACCGAGCCGACCGTGATGCCGGCCCGGTTCCCCAACCTCCTCGTGAACGGAAGCCAGGGAATTGCCGTCGGCATGGCCACCAACATTCCATCCCACAACCTGGCCGAGGTGATCGACGCCACGGTCTGTCTCATCGACAACCCCGATTCCACCCCCGATGACCTGATGGAGTTCCTCCCGGCCCCCGACTTTCCCACAGGCGCCCTGATCCTTGGGCGCAGCGGCGCCCGTGAGGCCTACCGGACCGGCCGCGGAACCATTCGCATGCGTGCCTGCACCGACATCGAAGAGGGTCCCCGATCAACCCAGATCGTTATCAGCGAGCTGCCCTACCAGGCCAGCCCCAACCAGATCATGTCCAAGATCCGCGACCTGGTCGACGCACGCGAGATCGACGGCATCGCCGACATCAACGACGAGTCGGCACAGGGTCAGACACGAATCGTCATCAGGCTGAAGCGTGATGCAGCAGCGCTCGTTACCCTCAACAACCTTTTCAAGCGAACCCCCCTTCAGACCACCTTCTCGGTCAACTCGGTTGCCCTCGTCGACGGCGTACCACGGACCCTGAACCTGTGCGAGATGTTGCAGGCCTACATAGACCATCAGGTCGAGGTGGTCCGTCGCCGGTCGCGCTACCGGCTCGACAAGGCCCGCGCTGAGGCCCACATCACCGAGGGTCTCATCAAGGCCCTGGAGTCGATCGACGTCGTCATCGCCCTCATCCGCGGGTCAGCTGACCGTTCTACGGCACGCGAGGGCCTGATGGGTGAAGCCTTCGGGTTCACAGAGGTACAGGCCAACCACATCCTCGACATGCAACTGGTCCGTCTGACCAGGTTGGGTCGCTCCAGCCTCGAGGACCGGCTCCGCGAACTGGCTGTCGTCGTTGCTGACCTTGAAGAGGTGCTGGCCGACGAAGGTCGTCTCCGCGGCGTAGTAAAGGACGAGCTGACCGAGGTCCGTGACAGGTACGCCGAACCACGTCGCAGCCAACTTGCCCACGACCCCGGTGAGCTTGACATCGAGGACCTGATCGACGACGAGGAGATGGTTTTCGCCATGAGTTCCTCGGGCTACGTCAAGACGATGTCGGTCACCGAGTTCCGCACCCAGGGCCGCGGTGGCAAGGGCGTCACCGGGGCCCGCCTCAAGGAGGAGGACGCCGTCTCGCACCTCATCCACACGACCGCGCATGCCTATCTCCTGTTCTTCTCGACCCGGGGAAGGGTGTACCGCCTCAAGACTCATGAGATCCCAATGGCGGGGCGGACCGCCAGGGGTACCTCCATCGTGAACCTGCTGCCCCTTCAGCCCGACGAGCGGATTCAGGCGGTTGTCGACACCCGCGACTACGAAACCCACCGCTACCTGTTCTTCGCCACAAGGTCGGGGCGTGTCAAGAAGACCCTGTTCACTGCCTACGACTCGTCCCTCAAGGCCGGGCTGATAGCCGTGAAGCTCAACGACGGCGATGAGCTGGTCGCAGTTGTGCCGACCAGCGGCGAAGACGACCTCTTGTTGGTGTCTCGGTCTGGCCAGACGTTGCGCGTCGGAGAGGACGACGTCCGGGCGATGGGCCGCGATGCAGCCGGAGTCAAGGGCATGGGGTTCCGCGGCGACGACGAGTTGGTGTCCTGTGCGGTAGTGAGGCCCGGTGCAACGGTGTTTCACCTCACCACGAAGGGTTTCGGCAAGCGCACAGACATCGGGGAGTTCACCCGCAAGGGCCGTGGTGGGCTGGGCGTTAGGGGAATCCGGACGACCGATGACCGCGGTCAGGTGGCCGGTGCGCTCGTGGTCGACGAGGCCGACGACGTGTTCGCCATCACGACCGGGGGCATGATCATCAGAATGCCGGTCGCCGATATATCCGTCCAGGGGCGCGGTGCAACCGGCGTCGCCGTCATGTCCCCCGGTGAGGGCAATGAGGTGGCTGCTGTTTCCCCGGTTCCCTCCCAGGACGAGAACCCAGACTGACGATTCCCGTCCTGGCGTCATTGGCAGGCACCCTGATACGGCTTCTCCCGACGGCACTCAGACCGTGAGCGTCGCGCCAGCAGGCTCCGGCACGCACGTGTGTCATCTCACAGGAGGACAACCGTGCACTGTCGAGGTCGCACAGGTGATTTCGGGCAGATCCTGCCGCTTGTTCTGGTGATGGTGGCCTTTGGTGCCGCAATGGCCCTGCTCGTCGCTGAATTGGGGTTGATCGCCGTTGACCGTGCGAGGGCGAGATCTGCGGCGGATGCGGCGGCGCTGGCCGCGGCCACCGAACGTGGCGATGGATGCACCGTCGCCAGGGAGTTCGCTGTTGCCAACGGAGTCCATCTCGAGTCCTTGGAACACGCTGGAGGTGAGGTGCTGGTAGTGGTCAGTGTGGGTCGTGCCCGAGCCACAGCAAGGGCCGTTGCCGTGCTGTGCAGCCCGGGCGAACCCTGTGGCCGCTTTACCGAGCCGTAGACTTCCGTGTCGTGGCCGACCAGAGAACTGATGACGTGGATAGTGAGGGTGAGCCAGCCGGCCTGTCTCCGCACACGCCGCCTCCGCAGTCGTCAGCGGACCTGCTGGCTCAGATTGCCTCTGCTAGAGAATCAGATACTCCGGACCCGGCCGTTCAACCTGCGGGTAGGCCTGGCGGGCAGTTGTTCAGGGGAGGCCTCAGGGCCGGCCGCTCCCCGACAGGGAGGCGAGCTGTCGGGCCCGGTGTACGAAAGCCAACGAGGAACCGGTTGCCACGTATCATGGCAGGGTCGCTGGTCACAGGTACGGGGCGTGGCGGCTACCGGGTGCGCCGGGTGCGCCGCCTTCTCAGGCACATCGAACCGTGGTCGGTGCTCAAGGTCTCGCTGGCCTTCTACTTCTGCGTATGGGGCCTCGTTGCCATATCCACCCGGATGCTCTGGGGGGCCGCAGAGGATGCCGGCACAATCGCCAAGGTCGAGCACTTCGTCGAGGAGCTGTTCACCCTTGAGACCTTCGAGTTCGACTCCGGTCAGATACTGCGGGTGTTTACTCTCGGTGGCCTTGTCCTGGTAATCGGTGGTACCGGCGCAACCGTCGTACTCGTGGTCCTCTTCAACCTGATAAGCGATCTCGTGGGCGGGGTCCGCTTCACGATGATCGAAGAGGAGACGGCAGTTCGACAGCGACACCTCCGACGCGGCGACCACGAGGTCGACGAGCCTGCGATACCGGCCTACGACCTCGGACGGGGTCAACCTGACAGACCGCCCACCGGGTAGTCAGCGGTCGGGGCCGGGCGATACCGTTTCCGGTCCGCGGGGCTATAGCTCAGTCGGTTAGAGCGCACCCCTGATAAGGGTGAGGTCGCTGGTTCGATTCCAGCTAGCCCCACGTCAACCCCGTCACTGTCTTCGGCAGGCGTCCGGGTTGGCCGATCGATCCGGGGAGGTCAGGCGCACATGAGGGCCATCGTGAGGGCCGTTAGGCAGGCGGCTGCCGCAGTATCGGTCGCCGCAGCGGTTGTCACGGTCCTGCGCCTGCGTGGAAGGGTTGTGGCTCCCATGCAGTTCGGTGGGTGGCGGAGGTTGACCGGACCGGGTCTGCGCTGATGCGGGTGGCTGTTCTCGGTGCCGGCGCCGTGGGTGCCAGGGTTGCACGACAACTCCTTGCCTCGGACAGCGTCGACCAGGTTCTCCTGCGTGACGTGTCACCAGAAGTGTTGGCCCGGACCGCACGGTCGATCGGTGACCGTGTCGTGATCGAACACCACCCCTTCCCGACGATGCTTGATGCCGATGCAGTTGTGGTGGCCAGTCCCCGCGGAACACAGTTAGCGGCAGTTGAGCAGACGATTACGGCTGGCCGGCCGGCCGTAATCGTGTGCGACGGACTGGCTGAGACGGTCGCGATCTTGAAACTTGACCGGGCGGCACGTGATGCAGGTATTCCGGTTCTCGTGGGAGCCGGTTTTGCACCGGGCCTGTCGTGTGTGCTCGTTGCCCATGGCATGTCATGGTTCGACGAGGTTGAGGAGATTCACGTATACAAGATGGGCGCTGGCGGACCGGCATGTGCCCTGGTCCACCACCGGGCCCTGAGCCGCTTCTCGTACGACTGGCGCAACGATGCCTGGACAAGACGACCAGGTGGTTCAGGAAGGGAGCTGTGTTGGTTCCCGGAACCGGTCGGTCCGCGTGACTGCTACAGGGCTGCGCTGGCGGACCCGGTGCTCCTCCACCATGCCTTTCCAGGAGTTGGCCGGGTCACCTCCAGGATGGCAGCGACCCGTCGTGACCGCCTGACGGCGGCGATGCCGATGCTGACCCCGACCCACGCCGAGGGTGGCACAGGTGCGGTAAGGGTGGAGCTGAGGGGTCGGAGGGGAAGCGCCCGGGAGACCCTGGTGCTCGGGGCCACAGAGCGGCCGGCCGTTGGTGCGGCGGCAGTGGCGGCCACCGCCGTCGAGTGGGTACTTGATGGAAGGGTGGGCGTTCGTGGTATGGCCGGGCTGGCTGAGGCCGTTGAACCGGTCGGGTTTCTTGGTGAGTTGGCCGACCGGGGCCTGGTCGCCGAGATCTTCGAGGGCGATGGCGTGGGCGTCTGAGCCTTCAGGTGCCCGGTGAGCGGCCTATCGCTGCCAGGAGTTCACCGTGGAGGATGGGGTTGGTGGCAATCGCATCGCCTCCGTCGGCGGTGACGATGCCTGTCAGGTCGGTGAACACCCCACCCGCTTCGGGCAGGATGGTGAGCATCGGGGCGACATCCCACCGGTTGACGATGGGGTCGACCATTGCATCGGCCCTTCCGGTGGCTACAAGTAGGTATCCGTACGAGTCCCCCCAGGTCCGGATGATGGAGCCAGCTGCCACCAGGGGGTCCAGGCGGGTGGCTGATTCCCAGTAGTCGACCCCGCTTGTGAGTATGCAGGCCCCGGCCAGATCCGCCTGGTTCCCGACCCTCGTGGGAACACCGTTGACGAAGCATCCGAGCCCTCGACCGGCCCAGACGCACTCTCCGAGCGCCGGGATGTTGATGACGCCCACGGCTGGACCATGGCGGTCCTCAAGGGCGACGAGGTTGCCGAACAGGGGAACGCCCTGGACGAACGAGACGGTGCCGTCGATGGGATCGAGGATCCAAGTGCGACCGGAGTTACCGATTCTGTCCTCCTCCTCTTCGCCGATAATCGAGTCGTTGGGGTGTGAGTCTGAGATTCGTTCGCGGAGGAGTAGTTCTGCCCTGCGGTCCGCAACGGTTACGGGACTTCCGTCGCCCTTGCTCTTGACGGCCAGGTCAGGGTTTCCGAAGAGTCCGAGGGTCAACTCACCGGCCTCGCGGGCGATCGAGACGGCGAAGTCGACAAGGGAGGCGTCAACGGATGGAGGTGACTTGGTGGTCATGGTGCCTTTACTACCAGGTCAGAGTGATGGTGGAGGGGTAGGTATTGCGGTCCTTGCGGTTAGAAGTACCGGCGGTTGGCGTGTCCTTCGGGCTGGTGGTCCCTGGTGCGGTTGGGGCCGTAAAGGGGGAAGATGCAGATTCGCAGCACGGATTCAGTGCTGACCTGTTAGGTACGCTGGCCTCATGGAACAGCCTCTGCTGGAGCAGGTGCAGAACCTGGACGGGTTGTCTTCAACCGAGTTGTTGGTAACTGTGATGATAGGTCTGACCATGTTGGGTCTAGTAGCCAGGTACCTCCTTCGTGGCACTCTGGCAGTGTTCCTCATCGCATCGGGAATGTGGATGTTCGATGTTCCAGAGGGCGTAAGAGAGGTTGTGGGCAAGTACAAGGACCTTGTGGCTGCGATAATCGAGCCGGTGATTGATCGGTTCGTCAGCGGGTGAGTCCCGGGATCGCAACGATCAGCTAGTTGGCGTTGAAGTCAACGCTGGCGCAAGACCTGTCAACCGGGGCCGGCCCAAGGGGACACAGGTCGAATCCGGCATCCCTCTCCCGGCCTAAGTTCGGGAGGGACCGTGACTGGTCTATGAAGCGTCACCCGACGCCGGCGATTGCCGATCCGTCTGAAGGCAGCCACTTGGCGCGCTTGGAGGGACTCGAACCCCCAACCTTCTGATCCGTAATCAGATGCTCTATCCAATTGAGCTACAAGCGCAGACGCCCGAGTGTATGAGTGGCCCGTGAACGGCCCACCCGGGGGTCATGGCGGAGAGGGTGGGATTCGAACCCACGAAGAGCCTTTCGGCCCTTACTCCCTTAGCAGGGGAGCGCCTTCAACCGGACTCGGCCACCTCTCCTAGGCGCACGGATGTTACCGGCGGTCAGGGTGGGTGGGAACGTCCCCAGTACGCTGCCCGGCGGAGGGATGGCAGAGCGGACGATTGCGACGGTCTTGAAAACCGTTGAGCCTCACGGCTCCGGGGGTTCGAATCCCCCTCCCTCCGCCAACAAGTATTGCCGGCGGAATGGCTGTCGATCAGACGCTGATCTGGTCCCGCAGGCCAGCCAGCCACGAATCGGCCTCGAGGGTCGCCGTGGAGGCCTCGCTCCGGATCTCGTCTCCATTGTCGTGCTCGGCCGGGTACGAGCCCAGAAACTTCACGAGACCGTGCTTCATGTGGAGGTTTCGGAGGCAGTCGGCCACCAACTCATCTGAGATGTGACCCTCGCAGTCCATGAGGAAGCAGTAGTCGCCCAGTCCCTGCTTGGTCGGCCTGGACTCGAGGCGGGTCAGGTTGATGGACCTGGCCGCGAACTCCTGGAGCATTCCGAGCAGGGTTCCGGGTCGGTCGGCACGCTGAAACACAACCAACGACGTCTTGTCGTGGCCCGTAGGTGCTGGAATCCCATCACGGGCGACGAGAACGAACCGCGTCTGGTTGGAGGAATGGTCCTCGATCCCGACTGCCAGTGTGTCTAGGCCATAGACCTCGGCGGCTCTGGCCGGAGCAATTGCAGCGGTGCGGCCGTCGTTCTCGCGAGAGACATGGCGGGCCGCATCGGCCGTTGAGTTGGCGGCTCCTGTCTCGGCCGACGGCAGGTTCTCGTCTAGCCAGGCACGACATTGGGCTGTGGCATGCGGAAAGGACACAACCCGCTCAATGGGGTCAAGGCCGGTTCCGGGTGGTGCCAGAAGGTTCAGCTCGACCGAGATGACCACCTCGCGTTGGATGAGGAGGTCCGCTTCGAACGCAAGTGTGTCCTGGGTGACGTTGACGCTGCCTTCGATAGAGTTCTCGATCGCCGCAAAGCCGAGGTCGACCGAACCCTCACCGACCATGCTCAGAACCTCTGGGATCGATGACGCCAGACACAGGTCGAGGCCGGAAAGATCATCCTGGGTCAACAGGGCTTGCTCGGTAAACGTACCGCTGGGCCCCAGATAGGCGAGAGCCCTGCGGCTCGGGTGTGCGATGTCGGTCACGACAGGGGAGGATAGTGAGGTGAGTGACCACGACCCCCTCTACTTTCGGCAACTGCTTTCCGGGCGCGACTTCGCGACAGAGGACATGGTTGCCCGCCAGATGGTCAACTTCGTTTACCTGATAGGTGACCGTCGGACCGGAGAGGCCGTGGTTGTGGACCCGGCCTATGACATCGATGCCATCCTCGGCGTGCTCGAGGCCGACGGGATGAGGTGCACGGGTGTGCTCGCCACCCACTACCACCCCGACCATGTAGGAGGATCCATGATGGGCTTCGACATCATCGGAGCAAGGGAGTTGCTCGACCGGGTGTCGGTTCCGGTGCATGCCCAGCGCGATGAAGCCGAGTTCATCTCCAAGGTGATCAGCATCGGTGGTGACGATCTCGTCAAACACGACAGCGGCGACATCGTCGAGGTTGGTGGAGTCGAAATCGAGTTGATCCACACACCTGGCCACACACCGGGTAGCCAGTGTTTCCTCGTTGACGGTCGCCTGGTCGCCGGCGACACCCTCTTTCTGGAGGGCTGTGGCCGAACCGACCTACCCGGTGGTGATGCAGTCGCCCTGTACGACAGCCTCCACAACCGCCTTGCCAGGGTTCCAGACTCCGCCGTGCTGTTCCCGGGCCACCTCTACTCCGAGGAACCCTCAGCTTCTATGGGCGACACCCGCCGTGACAACTTCGTGTTCACGCCCAGGTCAGAACAGCAGTGGCTCGCCATGTTCGGCCGCTGATGCCTGGATCCGGCTACCTTTCCCGCAACCAGATTTGAGAGGTCTTCAATGTCTAGAGCCCTGATGGTCGACAAGGTCGACGGAGAGTTCAGCTATGCCTTCGTGGACCTGACCGATGACGACCTGCCCGACGGTGACGTCCTCGTAGATGTCGAGTACTCCACCGTCAACTTCAAGGACGGCCTCGTCGTCATGGACGCATCTCCGATCGTCACGTCATGGCCAATGGTGCCAGGGATCGACCTGGCTGGCACGGTCACAGGGTCGACCAACCCCGATGTGGCCGTCGGCGAAAGGGTTCTCATCAACGGCTGGGGCCTCGGAGAGGGAACCTGGGGTGGCTTTTCCCAGCGGGCCCGGGTCAACGGCGCCTGGACTGTGCCCGTCCCTGCTGGCCTCACCACTGCACAGGTAATGGCCATCGGTACCGCCGGCTTCACGGCAATGCTGTGCGTCCTGGCCCTCGAGGACCATGACGTGTATGCCGGGTCAGGCCCAGTTCTCGTCACCGGCGCAGCCGGTGGTGTCGGAAGCATCGCCGTGGCCCTGCTGGCGGCCCTCGGATACGAGGTGCATGCCTCCACCGGGCGGCTCGAGGAGATCGCCTATCTGGAGTCCCTGGGCGCAACGACCGTCATCGACCGGGCCGAGTTGTCCGAACCGTCAAAGAGGCCACTTGCAAGGGCCCGTTGGGCCGGGGCAGTCGACGCCGTCGGAAGCCACACGCTCGCAAACGTACTGGCGGCCGTTTCCCCCGAAGGGTGTGTGGCGGCCTGTGGCCTGGCTCAGGGCATGGATCTGACCACGACAGTTGCACCGTTCATCCTGCGCGGGCTCACCCTGCGGGGGGTGCACTCGGTGACCGTCCCCAGACCCAGAAGGCTGCTCGCATGGGAGCGCCTGGCAACCGACCTGGACACCGACCTGCTGGGGTCCATGACCGAGACCATCAGCCTCGACGAAGTACCGCACACAGCTGCGGAGATTCTGGCCGGTCGGGTCAGGGGCCGCGTGGTCGTTGACCTGAACGACATCTGACGGGCGAGCAGAGCTGCCACGTCGGCCGCGACCGGTGAGTGCGCGAGGAGGGACTTGAACCCTCACGTCCTTGCGGACACAGGAACCTGAATCCTGCGCGTCTGCCAATTCCGCCACTCGCGCGAGCAGCGTCGGGAAGGGTACCGCCTGTCCCGACGATCAGCCCCGTCGAGGTGAACCGGTTCCCCCCATCGGTCAACCGGTAGCATCGCTTCCACAGTGAACGATCAGGTCCTGACCATCGTAGGGCTGGGCACCCTCGCCCTCGTCTACTACGTGTTCCTCCGGGTAGTGCGATCCGCGTGGTTGGCTTTCCGGCCTTCCCGTTCGGCACGTCGGTGGGGCGCGTCGCACCTGTTAGTCGTTGAACCCGAATCGATGAACGGGTGGGAATTCGATCTCAGCGAAGACCTCACACTGGGCAGGGCGGCCGGGTGCTCGGTGACAATCGACGACGATCACGTGTCCCAGGTTCATGCACGGATCTTCCACAGAAGCGGCAAACTGGCCCTTGAGGACCTCGGATCGGCCAACGGCACCTATGTGAACCGTGCCAGGGTGATCGCCCCAACGGTCATCGGAGCGGGTGATCGACTTCAGGTCGGGGACACGGTCCTCGAGGTGGTCTGATGGAAGCGTCGCCACACCAACTGTCAACGCATCGCACGGGTGGCCGGTGATGGGGCCTGTCGGGCGTCGTCCCCGGACGGGCAACTCGATACGACTAGCTCACGCCGGTGTGACCGACGTTGGACGGGTCCGCCAGGACAACCAGGACGACTTCGGGTCGGTCACCGGCCTGCACGTGCTGGCCGACGGGATGGGAGGCCACCGCGGCGGTGAGGTGGCATCGGCCGAGGCTGTCGCCGCAACCATCGAAGGATTCGACGTCCATACCAGACTAGGTCTGGCAGCAGCGGTGCTGGCAGCCAACCGGGCGGTGCTCATCCGCGCTTCGGGCGACCCGTACCTGACCGGCATGGGTACGACCGTCTGCGCCCTCGCCCATGTGGTTGGCGACGGCGGAGACGATGCCCTGGCCGTGGCAAACGTCGGTGACAGCCGTGTCTACCGTTTCTCCGGGGGCCGGCTGGAACAGGTCAGTGACGACCACAGTCTCGTCGCAGACCTGATGAGAGCCGGTGAGTTGAGCCCCGACGAGGCTGCGAGGCACCCGAAGCGCAACATCCTCACCAGGGCGCTCGGAATCGAAGCCGATCTTGTCGTCGACACCTGGGAACTGGTTCCGGTCGCCGGAGACAGGTACCTCTTGTGCAGTGACGGGCTGGTGAACGAACTCGACGACTCCCGGATAGCCCGGATACTCCGGGACAAGGCCGAACCAGAGGCCGCCGCTGTGGAACTGGTTCGTTCAGCGGTCGATGCCGGGGGCCACGACAACGTGACCGTTGTGGTCATCGATGTGGCTACCGCTCCGTCGACTCTGCACGGAACCGGCTACAAGGGGACCCGTGCCAGGCCCGAGAGGGCTTCGACGCTCGGTATCCAGGACGGCACTGGAGCAGTATCGGCGCTTGCATGGCGTGTTGGCGGCGCAGCGCTCGCCCTGGCGGTGATTCTGAGTGTGATCGTCGGCCTGATCGGGGTCTACGCCCGCAGCGGCTGGTTCGTCGGATACCACGACGACAACGTGGCGGTGTTTCGCGGGAGGCCGTCGGGGATCCTCTGGTTCGACCCGACCCTTACCGAGGTAGAGGAGCTCCCGATCATGGACCTCGACGATGCCGACAGGGCTCTCGTTATCGACGCGATCGAGGTTGGCTCCCTCGAGGACGCCCGCCGCGTGGTTGAACGACTCATAGAGCATTCTCAATGATCGTCGATCGACATCAGCGATCATTGGTCCGCAGGTAGAATCCGCCTCCATGTCAAGCGAAGGCCCGACCGTGTTCAACGGCCGGTACGAACTCCACCGACAGATTGCACGCGGCGGTATGGCCGATGTGTTCCTGGCGCGCGACCTCCTGCTCGACAGGCCCGTGGCAGTGAAGGTGCTGTTCGACGAGTTTGCCGACGTACCGGACTTCGTCGAGCGGTTCCGGCGCGAGGCCCAGGCTGCAGCCAACCTGAACCATCCCAACATCGTCAGCGTCTACGACTGGGGCGAGGAACAGGGCACCTACTTCATCGTCATGGAATACGTCGAGGGACGCAGCCTCGCCGAGATGATCCGCACTGAGGGACCCCTCCACCCCGACAGGGCTGCCGACATAGCGACCGACATCACAGCTGCCCTCGGCTTTGCCCACCGCAACGGCCTGGTCCACCGCGATGTCAAGCCCGGAAACGTGCTCGTCACCCCCAGCGGTCAGGTCAAGGTGGCGGACTTTGGCATAGCAACGGCGATAGCCGGGGCACAACACGACCTCACCCGCGACGGAACGGTCATGGGAACGGCCACCTACTTCTCGCCAGAACAGGCGCAGGGCCGCCAGGTCGACCCCCGCAGCGATCTCTACTCACTCGGCGTGGTCCTCTACGAGATGCTCCTTGGTCGCCCACCGTTCACAGGCGAGACGCCGGTGGCGGTGGCCTACCAGCACGTCCAGAACAGCCCCCCGTCGCTCCGGCAGTCGGGGGCCGCCGTAGCTGTGTCGCTCGAGGCCGTGACCCTCAAGCTCCTGGCCAAGAATCCCGTCAACCGGTACCCGACGGCAGAGGACCTGCGCAGCGACCTGCGCCGCTACCGCGAGGGAGCCCACGACCTGCGGTCGTCACCCCAGCCGGGAGCGCCCGGAAGGCCTTCACCTTCTGCTCCCGCCCAGGGACCCGACTACGGCCGGAGCACGCGTACCCGACGCGATGACGGGTTACGTCGCACCCTGCTGTTCACGGTCGTCCTTGCGATCCTGCTGGTTGTGCTCGGCTACCTGGTGGTCGAGTTCGTCGACACCCTGGGTGGACCCGGTGACGAGTTGTCCCCGGTCCAGATTGGGCTTGTGGAGGTCCCGGCCCTGATAGGAACCCCGTTGGATGAGGCGCGCGCTGTGCTGCGCGACTCCCGGCTGAGCGTTCAGATGGACTACGAGGTGAACGCCGACTTCCCCGAGAACACGGTGTTTGACCAGAACCCCTCTGCCGGCACAAGGCTGGAACCCACCGAGACCGTCAGGTTGTTTGTCAGTCAGGGAACCGGACCCATGGTCCTTCTGGCCGTGGTCGGTGACGCCGTCGCCGATGCCATCCAGGACCTTGAGGCAATGGGCCTTGATGTCTCACAGGTCGACACTGAGGACCCGGTCGTGCCCGCTGGTCAGGTGATCGACCAGTCGCCGGCCGCTGGCTCCGAAATCGTGCCTGGCTCCAGGGTGATCCTGTTCGTTTCGGCAGGTCCAGCTGTCGAGGAGGTACCCGACCTCATGAACCGGCCGGTGCTCGACGCCATGAACATCGTGTCCCAACTGGGTTGGCGTGCCAGTACCGTCGAGGAGAGCAGCCTTCTGGTTCCTGTCGGCCAGGTGATAAGGACCGAGCCGCCTGCCCGCAGTTCGCTGCCTCCGGGTAGCAATGTCGAGATCGTCGTATCCACCGGCCTGCCGATGGTGACGGTACCCCCGGTTGTGAGCCTGCTCGAGGCGACTGCCGTGGCCGAACTGGAGACCGCTGGCTTTGGCGTGAACGTGGTCTACGAGCCCCTGCCGTCTAACAGCCCCAACGACGGAAGGGTTATCACCCAGAGCCCGTTGGCTGCCGTCGAGATCGACTCCGGAAGCTTTGTAACAATCGTGATCGGTGCGGCAGAGGCAGGTGGCGGTGCAGGCGGAGAGCCGGGTGAAGGTGTCGGCGGCGAGACAGGGGTTGATGCAGGCGATGGTGGCGGCGGCGAGACAGGTGCCGGCGATGGAACCACCGCTGACGGTGCCGCCGGTTAGTCAGCCGACCCGGGCCAGGAAGTTTGACAACAGGTCGTGACCCGATTCGGTCAGGATCGACTCGGGATGGAACTGGACCCCCTCAACATCTAGGTCGCGGTGTCGCAGGCCCATGATCACGCCGTCGGCGCTTGTTGCGGTAATGACGAGATCTTCCGGCAGGGAGGGCCTGTCGACGATCAGGGAGTGGTAGCGGGTCGCCTCGAGGGGGTTGGGTAGGCCGGCGAAGATGCCGTCACCCTCGTGGCTGATCTGAGAGGTCTTGCCGTGCATCACGTCGGGTGCCGTCACAACCGTGCCCCCCCAGGCCGCACCGATGCACTGATGGCCCAGACATACCCCCAGCACGGGGATGCGGCCGGCTGCCCAGCGGATCGTCGCCGTCGAGACACCGGCCTGTTCGGGCCGACCCGGACCCGGGCTGACCAGTAGCGCATCGGGTCGAAGCTGGGCTGCCTCGTCGACGGTGATGGCGTCGTGCCGGTAGACGAGCGGCTCGGCACCGAGTTCTCCGAGGTACTGGACCAGATTGAAGACGAACGAGTCGTAGTTGTCGATTACCAGGACACGGGCGCTCATGAGAGCAACGGTAGCCATGTGGAGCACCGGAGCAGCCGGAGTTACCCGTATCCTCCCCGCCATGGCCACGTCAGAACATCATGACCCGGAAACGCCCGAGCATGGCGGTCAACCCGCCCGGCGACCCGTACAGAAGTCCCGCTACCAGAGCGGTCGGGTCACACCGAAGGGTGGTGGCACCCAACAGGGTGCCCACGGGGCAGCAGCAGCCGGCTCGTCGCCGACCTGGGTACCGGTGCTCATGTTCGGCCTGCTCGGCCTGGGTATCCTGATCATCTTCTTCAACTACGTGGGATGGATGCCCGGTGGTACCAGCAACGGCATCCTGCTGCTGGGTCTGGGTTCGATCCTGGGTGGCATCATCACCGCAACCCAGTACCGCTGACAGCGGCCCTCTGTTGGCCCGCTGGTAGGGGAACCACCGCTGTAATTCCAACGGTGTGATTTCCCACAGAGTTGTCCACAGTCTGTGGGTAACCCTGACCGGACAGTTGGCACCGATGGGCGGGGCCTGCTTCAGTCCTCGATGGCGAGGACCTCCATCTCGTCCATGCAGTGACGGGGCGGATCAGGGTCCTCCTCATTTGCGACGGTCATTTTGACCTCAGTACCGCAGATGGTGCACCTGTAGTGGAGCCTGACCTTGCGGAGTTCACCCGGGTCGGGAGGCTCAGGAGGCGGGGCTGCCAGCGCCCGCAGGAAACCCAGCCCCAGGCGCAGGATGATCAGACCACCTGCAACAGCGATGAGTATCTGAGCGGCTCCCACGGCGGATCAGCCTATTGCCGGGCCTCCTGAGGCCCTGCGCAGCAGCAGGCTCGTGAGTTCAAAGACGATTGTCGCCGCCGCCAGGGTGGTCGTCTCGGCGTGGTCGTAGGCGGGCGCCACCTCGACAACGTCAGCGCCGACCAGGTTCAGCCCGACCAAACCCCGCAGTACCAGCATCAGCTCACGGCTCGACATGCCTGCGATCTCGGGAGTGCCCGTACCGGGGGCATGTGAAGGGTCGAGCACGTCGATGTCGATGGACAGGTACATCGGGTGTCCACCGACCCGCTCACGGATCTGGTCGACGATGTCGTCGATGCCGCGGGTCTGGAAGTCGTCGCAGTGGATCACCCGGAAGCCAAGCTCGGCGTCGCTGTCAAGGTCTTCACGGCTGTACAGCGGCCCCCGGATACCAACGTGGACAGAGGCATCGTCAAGGAAGAGACCCTCCTCGGCAGCTCGCCGGAATGGGGTGCCGTGGGTGAAGGGCGCGTTGAAGTAGGTGTCCCAGGTGTCGAGGTGGGCGTCGAAGTGCACGAGCGCCACCGGCCCGACATGGTGGTTGACGGCACGCAACAGAGGCAGGGAGATGGTGTGGTCACCGCCCATGGTGACGATGCTCCCGACCCGGCCCAGCAGATCGGTTACGGCGGCTTCGATCTGGTCGATGGCTTCTCTTATGTCGAAGGGGTTGGCGGTGACATCGCCCGCATCGGCCACCTGCTGTTCGGCAAACGGTTCTGTGTCGTATGCCGGGTGGTAGCTGGTGCGCAGGTGCCTGGATGCCTGGCGGATGCCCATCGGTCCAAAGCGTGCCCCGGGCCGGTAGCTCGTACCGGCGTCGAAGGGAATGCCCAGGATGGCAACGTCACATCGGGGTACGTCTCGCAGTTCCGGCAGCCTGGCGAAGCTGGAGGGGCCGGCGAAGCGGGGCACATCCCTACCGCTTACCGGTCCGATCGGTGGTTCCTGGTCAGAGGCCATGGTTTTCCCCCTCGGTGGATCTGGCAGACGCCGGTGGGCGACCATTCTAATTGCAGCGAGGCGGCACTCTTGACCTGACGACCATGGTGGAGCTGATGGGAATCGAACCCACGACCCCCTGCTTGCAAAGCAGGTGCTCTAGCCAACTGAGCTACAGCCCCGGAACGGGGACAGCGTACGGCGTGGGCGGCCCCGGCCACCCGCAGTCCATTCCTCTGTCGCCGTATTCGGGATCTGTTACGGAGCCATCGGTCGTCCGAACGGCAGGTGGTCCTGCCATCCGGCGAGAAACGACTCGGCCCGCTCGCAGGCGCCCAGAAACACACCGTCGGGATGGCCCAGGACCTCGGCGACAATTGAAGCTGCTGTGGTGGCGGCGGCTCCTTCACTGTCGGCGACGAGGGGACCACAGGTGGTGATGAAGTCCGGAAGGGCCGTGATGCCACGCTGTCGGCACACCGCAATCGCTCTCGCGGTCAACGGCAGTGGGCCGGTCGGAACGACCACGGAACAGCCCAGGCGGGCCGCGGCCAGATGGTCGATTGCACCAACCTTCGACCCGCAGAACAGCAGGTCACAGGTGACCGCAACCGGGTCGTCCGTGTCGATGACTGTCAGGTTGGCTGAAGCCAACTGGGCGTCAAGGGCGACATCACCACCCATCACCGATGCAGTGGTCGCTCCGGGCATCGATGCCATGGCGGCGGCGACGGCGCTAACGGCTACCAGGTCGTCTTCAAGAGGTATCCCGAGGCTGTCCAATTCGCCAGCTTCGATGCCCCTGCCGGGGGTCAGCCTGAAATGGGCCTCCCAGCCAGCCACCTCGCCTGCAAAGGCCACAACGGCACTGGCACGGTTGTCTGGCCCGGCGTTGATGCCGGCCGAAATCCCTGTCTCGCGTCTCTCCAGCGAGGCCAGCGCATAGGTCATGGACCTGGCCAGGTCCTTTGCTCCGCCCTGGAGGATCTTTGGTGCCAGGCGGGCGACACCGGTGCCGGGTGCGTCAGCCAGGTCAACCGCTAAGAACGCGTTGACCGATTCCAGTCTCCTGATGAACACGGGTGCAGTCTGCCTTCTGGTCCGTTGTCAGGCGTCGTCGAGGGCATCGACGACCTGTTCCACCTTCAGGCGGGCAGCCTCGAGGCGGTCACGGCAGAGGCGTATCAGCCCATCGGCCCGCTCGACTCTTGTGGCCAGGATGTCCACATCGACCGACTCGGCCTCGAGTTCGGAGAGAATGTCCTGCAGTTCCTCAAGGGCGGTCGCGTAGCCGATCTTGTCGGTTGGTTCTCCGCTCATGGTGGCTCTGCCTCCGGTGCCTCTCTGGTCAGTCGACGGTGCTGTTGACCGTACCGTCAGCCACGAGGGTGACGAGGCCGTTTCCTGTCGAAAGGCTGGTCGTGGACCTGACGAGTTGACCGTCACTGTGCCTGGTCACGGACCAGCCCCGGGCTAGTACCCGGGCCGGATCAAGGGCGCGTAGTCGTGCCGCCAGAGAGTCCAGCCATTCCGCTTGGCGCCGGATGCTGCTGGTTGAACTCCTGGCAATGCGAGCCTGTTGGGCCGCGAGGAGATCGGAGTGGCGGCGAACCGATGATCCTGCCGCCCGGACCAGCCTGTTGGCCAGGTCGCTCCTCAGGACCTCGGACTTTTCGATCGCCCGGCGGGCGTTCTGGCCGATGGCGACACGGAGGGAATCGATGCGGTCCCTGTAGGCGAGGGCTGTGCCAACCAGAGCCGCAGCGCATGCGGTCGGGGTCTTGAAAGCCGAGTGGGCCACCTCGTCGGCCACGCTCCGGTCGATCTCGTGTCCGATCCCGGTGAAGACTGGTGTGGCGACGGCAGCGATCGCCCGTGCCACGACCTCGGCGTCAAAGACCGACAGGTCTGCCGCCGAGCCCCCGCCACGTACCAGGGCGATCACGTCGGGTTGGTGCGATGACAGGACCCGCAGACCCTCGGCTATGTCGGAGGCTGAGCCCTCTCCCTGTACACGCGTGTCGCGCTCAAGGAGCGTGAAGGCGACCCCGCTCCTCTCAAGTTCATTGTGGAAGTCGGCGTAGGCAGCGGAGCCAATGCTGGTTACCAGGCCAATTCGCAGCGCCGGTTGAGGCACGGCGAGCGAGGCGTTGCGATCCAGGAGGCCCTCTTCGACAAGTTGCCCGAGTAGACGGTCGCGCTCTGCTGCCAGACGACCCAGGGTGAACGTGGGGTCAATCCCGTTCATGATCAACTGGAGGCGGCCGTGCGGTGGGTAGAAGTCCAGCCGGACCCGCACACGCACCTGGAGGTCATCGACCAGTGGTGGCCCATTCGCCTCCGTGAGGGTCCGCTCCACGGTGGCCCTGACCTGCTTCCAGAGGGCAACGCTGAAGGCGGCCGTCGGTGGCCTTCCCGGCTCATCAGAGGGTTCGATCAGGTCGAAGTAGGCATGTCCCGATCTGGGCGTACGCAGGTTCGAAACCTGGCCCTCCACCCAGACGTCGTCGGGGAAAAGCGTCGACAGGCCCTCTTTCACCAGCGCACCCAGTCGGGAGATCGACAGGACAGGTAGTTCTGCGTCCATGTCGGAACCCTACCGAGACTCCTTCGCCCGGGTTGGCCGGTGGCCCTTGACGGTTCGTCGATGGGGTGATTGTGCGGCACCCTTGATACGTTCAACAGCCGTGGCAGGGGCTCGGGTTGGATGTCCAACCCGGAAAATTCAATCTGACCATTGATCATCTCGACGAATCTTTCTAGGATCCGCCGGATGCAGGGGGGAAACAGGCAGACATGTCGTTGACCGTGGCTGATCCGCCGACGGCCGAAACGGGTGGCGGGACTCCGACAGTGGCCTCCCGTGCCCGTGAATGGGCAGGCCGTGCCCCCCGCCAGGTTGCACTGCGCGAAAAGGACTTCGGCATCTGGCAGGAGTACACCTGGGAGCGGACCTGGGACCTGATCATGGATGCCGCCAACGGGCTGCTGGCCCTTGGTGTGGAACCCGGCCAACGGGTCTCGATCCAGTCTGAGGATCGTCCCGAATGGGTGATCCTGGACCTGGCAACCGTGGCTGTGCGTGGCATAACGGTCGGCCTCTATCCGACCAACCCCGCCGCCGAGGTCGAGTACCTCCTCACCGACTCAACCGCCACCATCCACTTCGCCGAAGATCAGGAACAAGTTGACCGGGCACTCGAGGTGGACCCGGCCCGACTTCCCGGCCTCAGGCGGATCCTCTACACCGAACCCCGTGGCCTGAGCTCATACGACGACCCCAGACTCCTCTACTGGGAGGATTTCCTGGAGATGGGACGGAGCTACCGCCGGGATTCCCCGGGTGGGGTCGAACGGCGCATGGCCGAGGCGCTGCCCGATGACGTGATGACGCTCGTGTACACCTCTGGAACCACCGGCCCGCCCAAGGGGGCGATGCTCACGAACGCCAACGTCGACTACGCCATGACCATCATCAACGGCGACACCGGACTCCGCGGAGCGCAGATACCGGGCCCCGGAGACCTCACCCTCACCTACCTTCCGCTCTGCCACGTGGCCGAGCGCATCTTCTCCACCTGGCACCTCGTCGGGTGCGGGATATGTCTCAACTTCGCCGAGTCAATCGACACCGTCCAGTCAAACCTGCGTGAGATCCAGCCCACCTTGTTCTTCGCGGTACCACGCATCTGGGAGAAGATGCACGCCTCTGTGATGATCAAGGGCGGTGACGTAACGCTGTTCAAGAAGATCTGGTTGGGCTTTGGACTGCGTCTGGCCAGGGTCATTGGTCGAGAGAAGGTTGCCAATGGGGGTAACCACACGCCCAAGAGTTGGCTGTTGAACCTGGTTGGCTACCCGCTCGTGTTCCGGGCGCTCAAGGAGCGAATTGGTCTTCGACGGTGCTGGCATGCGGGGTCAGGTGCTGCTCCGATCGCCCCCGAAGTGCTCGAGTTCTTCATCGGCATCGGCGTCCCCGTCTACGAGATGTACGGAATGACCGAGAACTCTGCCGTTGCCACGGTGAACTACCCGGGCAGGATGAAGTTGGGCACCGTCGGTGAGCCCTACCCCGACATCGGATTCCGGATTGACGAGGAGACAGGCGAGATCCAGACGAAGCACCCTGCGGTGTTTCTCGGCTACTGGAACAAGCCGGAACAGACGGCTGAGACGTTCACGGACGACGGTTGGCTCAAGACGGGTGATGTGGGCGAGTGGGTCGATGGGACCCACGTGCGGATCGTGGACCGCATCAAGCACATCATCATCACTTCGGGTGGCAAGAACATCTCACCGTCCGAGATCGAGAACACCCTCAAGACCTCGCCTTATGTCAAGGAGGCCATGGTCATCGGCGACGGCCGCAAGTTCCTGGCAGCGCTGATCGGCATCGAGTTGGACACGGTCGGCGACTGGGCGCTACGCCAGAACATTCCGTACACGACCTACCGCGACCTCTCAGAGAAGCCCGAGGTGCTTGAGCTCATCCAGAAGGTCGTGAACGAGACCAACGAGAAGTTCGCCAGGGTGGAGTCCATCCGCAAGTTCAAGATGATCCCCAAGGAACTGGACCACGAGGACGGCGAGTTGACAGCCACCCAGAAGATCAAGCGTTCGGCCATGGAAGACATGTTTGGCGACCTCGTGGAGTCGATGTATTCATGACCGGAACCACGATGGTTCTGGCCACCACCGGCTTGGACACCTTCGTCCACACGGTGATCAAGTCCCTTGCCCTCGGGTCGCTCTACGCACTCCTGGCCCTGGGATTCGTGCTCATCTTCAAGGCCACCCAGACCGTCAACTTCGCCCAGGGGGCGCTTGCCCTGGCGGGCACATGGTTCCTCTCCATGGTCTTTATGGACTGGAACGTGCCGGGCCGCTGGGTCGGTGGGCCCGGCTGGCTTCACTGGTTCGTTGCCCTCCTGGTGGCGGCCCTTGCCACTGCCGTCCTTGGCCTGGTGATTGAGCGCCTAGCGATTCGACCCATGATTGGCGAGCCCATCTTCTCGATGGCGGTCATCACGCTGGGCCTGGAGGTGATGATCAGGACCGTTGCATTCGACGCCGTGAACGTGACGCCCAGGGTTATCGCAGTCCCCTGGGGGGCGGACACCTTCATGATCGGAGGTGCCATGATCGCCTGGTCGTACGTGGCTGCAATCGCCATGGCTGCCGTGGCGTTCGTGGGCGTGTGGCTGTTCTTCAAGACGCGGACCGGTGTGGCGATGCGGGCAACGGCCTTCGACCAGGAAACAGCGCTTGCGCAGGGCATCAACGTGGGTCGCATCTTCGCCATTGCCTGGGCAGTCGGTGCGTTGTTGGCTGCCATATCGGGCGTGTTCTCCTCGATGTCTCCCTGGGGGCCGGCCGGGTTGGCCAGCCGTGATGGCGCATTCTTCGCGTTCCGTGCTCTTCCGGCGGTGATCCTGGGCGGCCTCGACTCGGCGGTAGGTGCGCTCGTAGGGGGTCTGCTCATCGGGTTTGCCGAGATCTTCGCGGGGCAGTACCTGGCTGGACATACGGGAATCCTGGGCGTGGGCTACCAGCAGGTTGTTCCCTATGTCGTGATGCTGATCGGACTACTGGTAAGGCCGTACGGTCTGTTCGGGACCGAGGAGGTGAGGCGGGTATGAGAATCCGGGACCTCACCCTGGAGGTGGGCAGATGAGGGGCCGCCCGAAGCTGTTTACGTCGTACGTCGCTGAGTCGCAGTTGTTCCCTACCCGCATTCAAAAGGTGCTGGTGGTGGTAGGAATCATCGTCCTTGTGCTCATGCCGTTCGACCTGCCGGTGATAAGCCAGATCCCCATTGTCAGGTTCCTGGGCGACAACATCTGGTTGCGCCTCGTGAACCGGATGCTCATCTTCACCATCGCCGCGCTCGGGCTCAACATCCTCTCCGGCCTGGCCGGTCAGGTGTCCCTGGGACATGCCTTCTTCATGGGCAGCGGCGCCTACACCGCCGTGATGCTGGGGGGCAAGGGTTCGGCGAACCTCTGGGGATGGGGGCTCCCAATCTGGATCTGGTTGCCGGCCTCGGGAGTCGTCGCGGCCCTAGTGGGTATAGCGGTTGCACCCGCAGCGGTCCGTGTGCGCGGCCTCTATCTGGGTATTGCCACTCTGGGTCTTGTGTTTATCGGCCTGCACCTGTCACGCGTATTTCCCGAGATCGCCGGGCCAGGAGCGCTTGGTCGTAAGTGGCCCCGGATGCAGTTCCGCCTCTGGAAGGAGGAGGACCCCCTCGTTGACTTCTCACGGGACGGGGACTGGTTCTGGTTCGAGGTCAGCAAGAACCAGAAGACCTACCTGTTGCTGCTTGCGTTGACCGTGGTCGCCGCCGTGGTGGCCGCGAACATCGCGCGTACCAGGACCGGCCGTGCCTTCTCGGCGATCAGGGAACGGGATGTGGCCGCCGAGATCATGGGTGTGCCCGAGTTCCGGTACAAGACGATGGCCTTCGCCATCTCGTCTTTCTACGCAGGTGTTGCCGGTGCCCTCCTTGCGGTTCTTGCGGGGCAGGTACCACCCGAGTCGTGGGGCTTGCTCCTTTCGATCCAGTTCATCGCCATCCTGCTCATCGGCGGTATTGGTCGTGTTTCAGGGGCCCTCATGGGAACGTTCTTCGTGGTTCTTTCACCACGGTTCATTGAGGAGGTCATCGACTGGATGAAGGAACAGGTCGATGCCGGCGGCATCTTTTCGGGCGTATTCGACACCCTGATCAGCACTGGAGACGGCGACGGCGGCCTCTTGGCCATCTCAGAGACGGCGCTCGGGTACCCGCTTCCGGCCAGCGCACTTGACGAGCTCGTGTATGGCCTGCTTATTGTGGTCTTTCTGCTGTTTGAGCCTCTGGGGCTCTACGGCATCTGGATGAAGGTACGGAACTACTGGAAGGGCTGGCCGTTCAGCTACTGAGACGCCGACCAATGAGATCGCGGTTCCCATGAGGGGCCGGTTACCAAATAGAGAGGGATAACGATATGAGACAAGGGCACAAGGTGCTGGCTTTCCTGCTGGCATTCACGATGGTCGCTGCGGCCTGCGGCAGCGACGATGCCGATGAGGCCGCCCCGGCTGCCACCACGGCCGCTCCAGCAGAGAGGCCCGCTCCGGGTTCGTTGGGCGTGGTTGAGGTTGGTCCTGGTGAGGCGATCCAGATTCGTTCTTTGAACGCGATCAGTGGTGATGTGGCTTTCTTGGGTATTCCCAATGAGAACGGCATCAGGATGGCTGTTGAGGATTACGGCCAGATTG